>Ga0194125_10000082_pt1:127500-130420 | contig 130420 bp, 118 predicted proteins | sample TA2KigC250mmetaG_FD_148626 | JGI IMG/M metagenome (GOLD analysis project Ga0194125, IMG submission 148626) | Freshwater microbial communities from Lake Tanganyika, Tanzania - TA2015034 Kigoma Deep Cast 250m | ecosystem: Environmental > Aquatic > Freshwater > Lake | place...
CTGGAAACACTGAGTATCCGGTGGTACCGCGCGCAAGCACGGTGACAATCCATCCGGTGCAGTCAATCAGCAGGAAAGGCCGATCGCAAGATCGGAATCCTCAGAGACTACACGCCAGACATCATCGGCTCGAAAGAGCTGGTGTTGAAGATATAGTCCCGTCTGCATGGCGACATGCAGGAGCGATGAAAATGCTCATTGCTCGCTCAATACCCTCCAAGGGTATCGAGAAAGACATCAAGCGAAATTCCTTGTCGGGTAAGTAACATTGCCCGGGGCGGTGGCGACACCGTCTCGATAACCGGCTCAAATCGGTGGAACCCCACCGGCATCCGTGCAGGGTGCCGCGGGCAATACCGAGGGTAAGATCGAACGAAAGTTCGTTCCCCGTAACGACTCAGGGGTTGAGATCCCTGGATGGCCGCAAGGCCATAACACGCCGGCCCTGATCATCAGCAGCGACGAGACCGCTCAATCGTCGTGATCAGGTGAACGTATAGTCTATGCCGCGGGAAACCGTGGAGATCATGAAGTTCCGACCTGCACGAATGGCGTAACGCTGGCCCCACTGTCTCGACCCGAGACTCAGTGAAGTTGAAATCGCTGTGAAGATGCGGCGTTCCCGCGGAAAGACGGAAAGACCCCGTGAACCTTTACTGTAGCTTTACGCTGAACTTTGAACTTGCCTGTGTAGCATAGCTGGGAGCCTTTGAAGCCTGGGCGCTAGCCCGGGTGGAGGCAACGGTGAAATACCAGCCTGGTGCGTTCGAAGTTCTAACCTAGGTCCATTATCTGGATCGGGAACCGCGTATGGTAGGCAGTTTGACTGGGGCGGTCTCCTCCTAAAGAGTAACGGAGGAGTGCAAAGGTACCCTCAGCGCGGTCGGTCATCGCGCACAGAGTGCAATGGCACAAGGGTGCTTGACTGTGAGACGAACATGTCGAGCAGGTGCGAAAGCAGGTCATAGTGATCCGGTGGTTCTGTATGGAAGGGCCATCGCTTAACGGATAAAAGGTACTCCGGGGATAACAGGCTTATTCCTCCCAAGAGTCCACATCGACGGAGGAGTTTGGCACCTCGATGTCGGCTCATCACATCCTGGGGCTGTAGCAGGTCCCAAGGGTTCGGCTGTTCGCCGATTAAAGTGGTACGCGAGCTGGGTTCAGAACGTAGACAACACTGCGTTGCCAGGGAGTAATTCCTGGGCAATAAATTGGCTCATATCGGTGGAGCCCTCCTGGAGCGACGAACGGCTCCAAAGGGTAATACCGAGGGAAGGCGGGTAATGATGGACGCCACGATCCTTGCATATATCGCAGGATTCCTGGACGGCGATGGCAGCATTTTCTTTCAGCTGGTGAGGCGAAAGGATTACTGTCACGGATTCCAGATTAGGACTTCGCTGGCTTTCTACCAGAAGACGGAGAATGAAGAGATTCTCCTCTGGCTGAAGCAGCAGTTCTCATCCGGATACATTCGCCGTCGCAAGACGGGTATCACCGACTATACGATCGTGGAGCCGGGCGAAGTCCGAAGGATCCTCGAGCTCTTGCAGCCTTACGTGCGCCTGAAGAAGGAGCACGTGCGGTTGGGCTTGGAGATTCTGGAAAGGCTTCCTCTGGCGGAAGATGCGACGGAGCTCGTTTCGTTGTGTCTGCTCGTCGATCGATTCCAGGTGATCAACTATTCGAAGAAGCGGACCAACACTTCTGAGGTAGTGATCGATTACCTGAAATCACATGGTTACCTTGCCCCTGTAGAGACTGATCCTGAAAAGGAGAGAGTCGTCGGTTTGGCCGGCGGCTAAGACGCCAATCCCCTCCGCTGCAGGCGAAGGGTGAAGGTATAGTCCATGCCACCCGAAATGGTGGATCAACATGCGTGAGACAGTTCGGTCCCTATCTTCCGTGGGCGTTGGAGATTTGAGGGTGAGCTGCTCCTAGTACGAGAGGACCGGAGTGGACGCGCCTCTGGTGTTCCGGTTGTCGTGCCAACGGCACTGCCGGGTAGCTATGCGCGGACGGGATAACCGCTGAAAGCATCTAAGCAGGAAGCCCCCCCCAAGATGAGATCTCCCTGAGGACTTGATCCTCCTGAAGGGCCGTCGAAGACTACGACGTTGATAGGCTGGGTGTGTAAGGCCGGTAACGGCTTCAGCTAACCAGTACTAATTGCCCGTGAGGCTTGACCATATAACACCCAAGGAGCCTGAGGCTCCGTGAGTGCGACACATCTGTGTTTCTCCACATTCCGGACAGGCCCGCGCCGCTGCGATCGGCGGCGCAGGCGACAGTTTTCCTGGCGGTCATAGCGGGCGGGAACCACCCGATCCCATTCCGAACTCGGAAGTGAAAACGCTCTGCGCCGATGGTAGTTTGGCCGTAGGCCAGGTGAGAGTAGGTCACTGCCAGGATCCTAAACAAAACCCCCCGACGGAGTCGTCGGGGGGTTTTTCTTTTTTGCTCTCGTCAAAGCGACAGAACGCCCGGCACGTCAGCGAGCGTACGGTCGGCCGTCAGGAGCCGGAGCGTCTCGACCTGGCATTGTGCGAGCAGGAGCCTGTCGAATGGATCAGCGTGCGGTGTCCGCACCTGCCCGATCGCGAGCGCGTGCCGGATCGTGACATCGAGCACTTCGTAACCGGCCTCGAGAATCGCCGCTTCGAGCTCGGCTAGCGGGATACCGAGGCGATGCTTGCCGAGCCGCACCTTGATTGCGATCTCCCAGACACTCGCGCTGCTGACCCAGCATTCATTGTCAATGTCCTGGAGGAGCGCGCGCCCCTGCGGTGACTGGGATTGCCCGGCTTCCAGTGACACCGTCCTAAGCTGAGCCCATGGCATTTTCGTATTCCACGGGGCTCACGTAGCCGAGCGTCGAGTGCCGTCGTCGTGGATTGTAGAACCGCTCGACGTAATC
>Ga0194125_10000090_pt1 | contig 127744 bp, 112 predicted proteins | sample TA2KigC250mmetaG_FD_148626 | JGI IMG/M metagenome (GOLD analysis project Ga0194125, IMG submission 148626) | Freshwater microbial communities from Lake Tanganyika, Tanzania - TA2015034 Kigoma Deep Cast 250m | ecosystem: Environmental > Aquatic > Freshwater > Lake | place: Tanzania: Lake...
CTTCGGAGTCATCACCAGCCCCGGCCAGACCATATCTACTCAGGGTACCCTGGCCGTCATCACCTTCACCGCAAAGGCCCAGGGCGGCGCCTGCCCCCTCGGCCTCTCCAATGTCATCGCCAGCGACATCAACGGCAACTCCATACCAGTGTCGGTCATGGGCCGCAACATCAGGATCGGCCGCGGTCCCAAGCTCAAGCCTATCACCAACAAGATTGTCCACAAGGGGGAATCCCTCACCTTCACCGTATCGGCCACTGATCCCGACGGAGATGCCTTGACCTACTCCGCCGCCAACCTGCCTCAGGGCGCTACCTTCAACCCCACCACCAGAACATTCTCCTGGACACCAACGGTTGATCAGGTAGGTCTGTACCCGGATATCCGCTTCCAGGTCAGCGATGGCTCACTGACTGACTCCCAGACCATGTCCATAACCGTGACCAGCAGTTCAGTGCAGCCGGATATCAACGGTGACAGTAACGTCAATGTCCTCGACATGATCAGAATCGGACAGCATTGGAACGAGGCCGGCGCAAACGGCTGGATAGGAGAGGATGTCAATCAGGACGGTACGGTCAATGTCCTCGATGCCACCCTCATCGGCCAGCACTGGACAGGGTAGGAGATTGAGAAATGAAGGCTAGGAGCCTGCTGGCATATTCGCATTCAAGATGGGTGGCCTTCTTCGTCGCCCTGGCACTGGGGCTCTGCCTCCCCTATGCACCACTATCAGCCGACGCCGGGACTACCGCCGTCAGCGTCTCCGCCCCTAGTCAGCCCGTTGCCTCCGGACAGCAATTCACCATAAGTATCGTCGTGGTCCCCAATACCGATCTGTGCGGCCTCCAGTTCAACCTCCACTACGACCCCGCCTTCGTCAACATCAACAGCGTCCAGGAAGGCAATCTCCTGGCACAGAATGGCGCTACTACCTACTTCAACCCAGGACAGATAGACAATCAGGCAGGTACCCTCACCGGAGCCTTCGGAGTCATCACCAGCCCCGGCCAGACCATATCTACTCAGGGTACCCTGGCCGTCATCACCTTCACCGCAAAGGCCCAGGGCGGCGCCTGCCCCCTCGGCCTCTCCAATGTCATCGTCGGCGATATCGCCGGCAACTCCATCCCTGTCTCGGTGGAGGAAGCAGGGGTTACCGTGGCTCCGGGCAGGGGACAGGTGTTCAACTGGTGGGCACTGAGCGTCATACTGGGCCTGGCTCTCCTGCTCATTGGAGCCACCGTGGCCGGCATCCTGCTACGGAGGCGCTACCTGTTGTCCAGGGCCCTGGAAGGGAATAGCCGGGGCCGGAGGGCCTAGCAGGCTCATCCATGGGGAGCAGTTGAGTGTTCTTCGGAAGACGGCTCAGATTCACCCTGGCGATACTGGCAGCGCAGGTGCTGCTCCTGGCCATGGCCATAGCCTGGTGCGTGCAACTGGTGGCCATCGCCATCCACGGCCAGGTCTGCTTCGGTGAACCCCACGCCGCCATCCTGTACGGGGAGATCGCCGCCGTCGTTCTGGTGGCCATATTCGCGGCCATCGTCTTCGTGGTGCAACTGCGCCGGCTGATGGAGAAACGCACCGGCGATTATGACCGGCCGGATCGCAGAGCCGGAACTGGCACCGGCGACTGAACCCGGACGCTCCGACTGTCGTCAACAGCAAGAGGGCGACCTAGGTCGCCCTCTTAAACTACTCGACTGCTGCTGCCTCAGTCCCCTCGAATCGGGCTCCCCGCAACCAGCGATCTCAATCGCCCTACCGCTAGGAGTCCCGCCAAGGCGACGATCGCCAAGGCCCAGATCGGGATCCCTCCGGAATGCTCATCCGGGGGCAGGGTGTCTTCGCTCGGGGTTGCCTCCGGGTCCGATCCATCCGTACCTCCCCCAGACACGACCACTGACTGGGCAATGCCGAGAGCCTGGAGAAGGCTTCTGGTGCTTCTGCCATGTCCGTAGTCCAGATTGAAGTCCAGCGCATCGGCATCGGGATCGTTCGATACGGCTTGGGTAACGGGGGCTGCCGGCGCTGCCGCAGGCTGACCCGCATCGTCGTTCGATGGTTCAGCAGCGTTTGCCGGAGCAGCCGGTTCGGATGGTTCGGCAAATGGCTCACTGCCCGCATCCGGCACCTCGGCAGCAGGATCGGACGAGCCAGGTGCTGCCGGCATATCGCCCGGCGACTGCGACGGCGCCACCTGTGCCGTACCGCTGCTCGAGATCCCTACCACCAGGGATCGTGACAGGCTGGATGACGCCCCCCTGGAGTCGGTGGCTTTCACGTAGATCCAGTACGTTCCGGGTTTTGCCCAGGTGTGGCTGGCAGAGGCCGTAGCCCCGGAATTCAGCACTCCGGTTGTCGTGCTGCTCCCGTCACCCCAATAGAAGGTATACCGCAGCGTGTCCCCATCAGGATCGGTGGTCAGCGTCGAATAGGTGTAAGGGGTACCGGCCCATCCCTTCACCGTTCCCGAAGCGGCGGGTGGCGCCAGTGGCGCCCGGTTCGTCGTGCCTGTGGGAGGCGGTGCGGGCGTGGGATCCGGCGGCGGAGGGGTCGGATCCGGGGTGCCCGAACCTGATGTCGGTGGCGCGGTCGTCCCGTACCAGTTGTCATAAACAGACATCTTCACGTAGGGCTTGAGTCCCAGGTTTTCCAATCGTTGGACGAAAGCCACGGAGGACTTCGTGGACGGCCAGTACGTCCAGTTGTTGTACACCCTGCAGGTAGTTGCCGGTATACCCCTGATCGCCACGTTGGTCTGAGTGGACGTCCTGAAGGTGTTGTGGTGAATCAGGATGGTTCCCCCGGCGGGGACACTGGCATCCGGACCATCAGCGAAACCCCATGACGGGCTGTCGTTACCGCCATGCATGTCCAACATGGTGTTGGACGCATTGGGGCCGATGATGTTGTAGTAGGCGTCATAGCTGCTCACGGGGTAGTCCCTGGTGCCCATGATCGAATGACGGTTGTAGTCAAACAGGTTGGCTTCCACCCGGGCGGTCCCTCCCGCGACGGCAACGCCGTAGCCCAGTCCGGTTCTGCGGCAGTGGTGGATGCTGTTGTGGTGAACGTAGCCCTCGCGGGTCAGAGCGACCATGACCCCGGCTTCGGACCAGTTGTAGATCTCGCAGTTGTCAACCTCTATCTTCCCGGACGAGCTTGAGACAATCCCGCTGTAGACCTGGTAGGTATAAGTGCTGCTCCCGATCTCAGAGTCGGGGCCGCGCAGTCGGATGCCTGTGATACGAACGTTGGCCCCCGTCTTAAAGAACTTGTTGTAGCCGTAGCCGCTCTTCCGCTCATTGGTGTAGATCAGGCCGCCCAGCGACCCGTCTCTGCCCCGTCCACTGGCCAGGGTGACCCCTGCCGGAACCGAGATGTTCTTGTAGCCCGTCAGGTCTATCTGGGCGCTGTCGGCGATGTAGATCGTCTGCCCTGAGACAGCCTTGGTGAACGCACTGAGCAGCTCGCTTCTGGTGCTGACATAGAAGCTGGCCGAATCCGGATCGGCGATCCTGGTGTATCCGGCCCCTCCCCCAATGGGGTTGCCGGTGTCGTTGGCACCAGCGCCATACTCAGCAATGCCCGTCTCAGCCGACACGCCGGGCGAAGCCTGGACAAAGGGGAGGGCCACCAGTGCCAGGAGCAGGACGAGCAAGGCAAAACCAAGCTTGGATATGCATTCTCTTACTACAGTCATAGCAGTCCTGTGCCTCCATCACGCTTTCCTTGATTCCACTCGGGATTGGTACTACGGGTCTTGCCGACTGTCCCTAGTCATCGGCTGACCCTGCTGGTACTAGCTTTGGATTCGAGTGGTCCGGGCCAGCCGTCTCAATCGGCCCTAGATGGAAAGTGGCGGCACTTGTGGTGGAGCGCGGTTCTGCGAAACCTGAATGCTGCGGCAGGGACGACGGCACCTCTGGTTCTGAGCAGTGGCACACAACCACTGGCCAAGGCTCAGCTCTCCATCATACGAGACCGCCGCCAGCGCCGGGCGGCGCCTGCGGACTCTGTGCCAGAAGGGCGCAATCAGCTTCTCCGCAAAGGTTTCGACAGCGCTGTGGCACGCGCTGGGATAGAAGCAGTATGCCAGAAGGATGAGGAGCAGAATGAGGTCGGTTTGGGATAGTGACGCCAGCAGCGCGCTCGCCGCTGCATAGGGCTGAAGATACAGCAGGGATCTCTGGCCCACAGCCGAGCCCGAGAGCCCCGTGGCTTCAGCGCATAGTGTCTTCCCGCAACTTGTGGCTAGCAGTTCCTAGTCACCCTTGGCGATATTTCCTCCACACCCGGAGAACGCGCAAACCCTGGCACAGCATAGGCGGCCGGCGGCCGTTTTGTCAAGCCGCGAAGTCGATGGCGTGTGCGACAGTGATCAGACCTGTCCCTGTCTCAGGAAGCGGCGCACGTGTCCGGTTCTCACCAGTTGCCACGCGAACCATGCCACAACCAGCCCCCCGATCACCTCGGGCAATGCCATGAGGGCCATCGCGGGATTGGCCAGGACCTTGTCCATCATCGCCTGTATCCCTGACCAGGAATAGAGATCGGTGGGATACTCCCCGAATGAGAGCCCCAGCAGCGGCCAGAGGAAGGTCCGGGGTCTGAACCACATGGCGTCCAGGAAGAGGTGGGCCAATACGCCTAGCGAGAACACCAAGCCGGCCGAACTCCTCTTCCTCTTGTAGATGTACAGCCCCACGGCAGTCGCCAACACGAGGAAGAGCAGTGTGTGGGCATATATCCGGCCATTGTCATACGTCTCGCTGAGAATCGCCCGCCCTATGGGTTTGTCTATCACGTCCGAGATCATCGAACCGAGGAACAGCAGCCTCAAGTCCACCCGCTCAGCCAGCGACGTCAGTCGTGCTGAGGCGGCCACTGCCAGATCCCGGGGGAAGCCTGCGGCCCGCGGTGGGGACGCTGGCAGCATCGCCTTCGGGGACGCAGCGCAGTGCGCCCTGGGGAAGACTGCGTCCAGGGCCAGGGCACCGGCCAGGGCCAACCCCATGTGGCCAAACACAAACACCTGAGTTGTCCTCCCCTCGATCATATCGGACCATGAATGGCCCCGCAACCTGCATAGGATCCCTGCCATGCGGAGTTGTGATGACCGCAGGGTCATTCGCACACTGGACTCATTGCGCAAGATACCACTGGTCAGTACAATACCATTCAATCGAATCACCAGTGTTCTTGAAGGGGCTTGGCCGGACAACGCGCTGATGGCTAGTAGTGAACGACGCTTCATCCAGGATGTAGCCCTTTCCATGGTCAGTCTGGCCGCCTCCCAGCTGGTCCACTTCATCCTCCGCATCTTCCTCGCCAGGTATTTCGACAAGGAGGAACTCGGGGTATACACCCTGGCGTTCACCTTCTTCTCCTTCGGCGTGCTCCTCTCCGCCTTCGGCATCGGGGGTGGCCTGTCCAAGTATGTGGCCGAAAACAAGGATGACGGCCTGGCACTGCCCACCATGCGCAAGGGACGGTTGCTGCTGGTGGCCATCGTGTCGTCCGTGGCCATCGGCTGTGTCATGTGGCTGGCCCTGCACTTCTCCTCTCCATGGGTAGCCGACCGCTTCTTCAGGATGCCGGAACTGAGCACTCTCCTCCAGATAGTGGCCTTCTCGTTTCCCTTCGTGGCCCTGCAGAAAGCAACCCTTGGCTTCCTGAATGGCATGAGGCGCATGGGCCTCTATGCCTTCATAAGCGTGTCCCAGAACGTCCTCACCCTGGTTCTGACGGTGGTGCTGGCTGTCTGCGGCTACGGCCTTGAAGGCGCTGTGCTAGCCATGGTGGCACCCATAGTCCTCTTCAGCCTGTATTCTCTATTCGCCCTGAGGGCCTATGTGAGCCGGCCGCTGCGGGGTCAGTCTGCCCGCATCTTCAGGATCCTTCTCACATTCGGCGTCTTTGTGGTAATGGGAAACAGCATGTACATGCTGTTCTACAATATCGACAGGATACTCCTGGGCCGCCTCATCACTGACCCAGATGTAGCCAAGGCCATGGTGGGCACATACGGTGTCGCCAGCACCCTGGCCAGCCTGGTACCGCTCATTCCCTCAGCCATTCAACTGGTCACCGGTCCTACCATTGCCAACTACTGGGGACGCGGGGAGATGGGAAACATCCAGACCCTGATCAACAGGACTATGAAATACAGCGCCATGCTCATCGTGCCTATCTCGCTGTCGGCGATATTCCTGAGCCGGGATCTGATCACCATCATCTTCGGGGAAGAGCACGCATCCGGCACTCTCACTCTCCAGATTCTCCTGGCCGGCTTCATCTTCGGGGGCACCTTCACATCGGTGGGCACCGCCCTTTCCATGACCCGCTGGGTGCACATGGGCTTCATCATCGGCTCGGTGCAGGTGGTGATGAACGTGGCTCTGTGCATGGTCCTCATTCCCCGGTACGAGATGAGCGGGGCCGCCACAGCAACCATGATAGCGGCGGCGTTTGGCACTCTGATCAATGCCTACTTCGTCCAGCGCTTCATCAAGGTCTCCATTGACTGGCGGTGGTTCGCCAGGTTTGCCTTGGTCTGCGCCCTGGTCTTCGCTGCAAGTCTGGGCCTGAGCGTGGTGGTCAACCAATACCTCTGCCTGGTAGTCGGGGTAGCTGCCCTGGTACTCATCATCGCCCGGTACTTCGTCAGCGCTGAGGACAAGGAGGTGATCAAGGGCCTCCTCTCCTTGAGGAAGGCTCCGTGGATGTCGCTTCGCCGCTGATGGCCGCTCCGGCGGTGGCCCCTCGGTATTCCCGCAAGTGTTGCAGCGACGATTGCCAGCCCCTATCATCTAGGTGAAGGTATCTATGCTCGTGCCCGGTCCAACCCCTGCATATCACCGCCAACCATTCTCCGCTGCACCACTGACGTTGGGCCAGAGGCTGAGCCGCCCTGTCATCGGGGCCTTCAGCAGGCTGGGGATACTGGACGCCTATGGGATCATGAGGCGGCATCTGGCCCCGCCGGCGGCACGCGTCGTGGCCTACCACCGCGTGGGCAACACCTACGAGTTTCCTTCGGACGTACCGCTCACGGCGGCACAGGACTTCGAGAGGCAGATCGCCCATCTCACCCGGAAGTACAGGGTGATATCCCTCAGCGATCTGGGCCGTACCCTCGGCGCAGGCAGGAGTCTGCCGGAGAAGGCTGCCGTGATTACCTTCGATGATGGCTACCGCGACAACTACCTGCTGGCATATCCCATCCTCAAGAGATACGGTGCGCCGGCCACCATCTTCCTGGCCACAGGGCACATCGACGCCGGGACCCCCTTCTGGTGGGACAGGGTCAGCTATGCTGTGAGCCACACCTCCCGGGAGCAGCTTGATCTCGGACGATTGGGGGAATACCGTTTCCAGACAGTGACTGAGCGGTGGCTGGCGGCACGGACCATCCGCAGTCGGCTCAAGGACGTGCTGGACAGCGAGAAGAACTCCGCTATCGAAGAACTGGTCGGCCATCTGGGCGCGGATATGCCTGGCCCACTGGCCAGGGATCTGTTCCTATCTTGGGACGAGGTCCGGGAGATGTCTCACAACGGCATCGACTTCGGCGCTCACACCGTGAACCATCCCACGCTGATCGGGATGCCCCTGGGGCAGGCTCACAGCGAGATCGCCCGTTCGCAGAGGCGCATTGCCGAGGTTGTCGGTCGTCCCGTCGATACCTTCGCCTATCCCGATGGCCGCCGGGCAAACATCACCGCCGGCATCAAGGCAATCCTTAGGGAACTGGGCTTCGTCTGCGCGGTATACGGCAATCCTGATGCCTTGGTCCGCCCCGGAACAGACCCCTACGAAATGGGCAGGCTCTCGCCCAGGTGGAACTTCAACACCTTCCACTTGACCGTCTGCGGATTGTACCCGGACTTGATGACCCTCAGGGGCCGGATGAGGGGAAGATGAACGTGGCAGCGCCGAAGTGGCTCACCAGAGCCTACCGCCAGGGAGACGAGGAAGGGATCTTCGATCTCTGGAACGCAGTGTACCCAGACAAGGCCCGTGATCGACAGCAGTGGCTGAGGTGGTGGCACTGGCTATATCGAGGCAATCCGGCGGGTATGGGTGTGATCTGCGTCGCCGAGCACGATGGCAGGATTGTGGGCCACGCCGGGGAGATCCCCCTGGCCATGAAGGTCAGCGGAGAGACCATCCTGGCAGGCCTGGGGATAGACGCCATGACCCATCCTGAGTACCGCCGCCAGGGCATGTACCTCGCCATTGTGAAGACGAGGCGCGCCCTGGGCGAGTCGTGCGGCATTCAGGCCACCTACGCCTTCCCCAACGAGCTATCATACCCCGGACAGACAAGGGATCTGGGTGCCTTCGACATCGCCGCCATGCAGAAGGTGATCAGGCCACTGAACTGGCGCAATGCGGTGCGGGCTCAGACGGGCAACAGGCTCCTGGCAGCCGTCAGCCCTGTGGCCAGCGCCCTTCTGGATGCAACCTTCTTCAGGCCGGCGAAGGCCCCTACTCTGAGGGGTCTGAGGGTCGCTCCGGTGTCCGCTTTCGATCAGCGGGTCGACGATCTCTGGGCCAGGGCCTCATCCCAATATCAAGTCCTGGTGGTAAGAAGGCGGGACTACCTGAACTGGAGGTATGCTTCCATCCCGGACGTCGACTACCTGATCTGCGTCGCTGAGCAGGACGAGTTGGTCACCGGCTACATGGTCATCAGCCGCAAGCAGTTGCGCCGGGCCATGATCGGGGTCATTATGGACATCTTCGCCGAATCGCAACACGTGGCGCGATGTCTCATAGCTGATGCAGTGACGAGGTCCAGGCTAGAGGGACTTGATCTGCTCTATGGCGCCCGCATGGCGGGCACGCCGCTGGCTGCGGCCTTCCGGCGGAGTGGCTTCCTGCCCGCGCCCTTCCTCAAGCCGATCCGGGTCACCGGCCGTTCTGTCTCACCGAACATCGCCGGCAAACTGCAGAACGCCAGGAACTGGTTCCTCCAGATTGGCGACTCCGATGAGACCTGAGGTGACACCTGGTCTGGCAACGCCGGAATCCCAGGGCGTTCTGGCTTCCTCGCCCACACGACCGGTGTTCGTTCGGCCTCGCTGCGGCTGCTACTGCCAGCCCTGATTCAGATCGTATCCTGCCTGCAGCACCGGAGTGGAACTCCTTTCCAGCCGGGCCAACTCCACCTGCCCTCGGACTGTTGCCGGCAGGCTCAACTGCCTGTAGAGCTGTGGATCTGTTTCGGACATCTCAAGGAGCCTGATCATCAGCCTCTCTCTGGCTGCCCTCAGCCGCACCAGTTGCCACTCGATGAGGAAACTCTTGCTGTCCCTGACTTCCGCCGACAGATCGTTCTGGCGGCGTTCCCTGTCATTGTCCGCTTCGATGCTGTTCAATAGGGCCTGGTGTGCCGCCAGGAACAGCCTCTTGGCGAAATGGACCAGAGCATGGTTCGCCACCGCGAGGGCTTCGCTGTCAGGGCGAAGGGATTCTATCTCGGTCTTCAGCATCACCAGAGGTCTCATCTCCCGATACAGCATGGCCACCGCCTCATCCCTGCTTAACGCCTTGGCGCTGGCGTCTGACAGGAAGCCGGTGATCTCTTGACCGAGGAGCCTGGACAATACCAGCCCCCACTCGGGTGGGGAGCACTTGCTGCATTCCTTGGTGACCATCTCCATCCCCATCCGTCGGCTCCGGGAGAGCCACGTCGCATTATAGCACACGCCCCCATTCCTGCAACTTTCCCGCCTGGCCGCTGTGTGTCCCACAGCCATGGCCATAGCCCGACCGGTGGTACCGGAATCCCGGGCTGAGGGACGGATGTCGTCTGGTGCGACTAAGAAGATGCGGGGGTGTACAGAACAAGATCATCATCAGCAGTCAAGCCTTAGTGCGGCAGCAATGAGGCACTGCCCGTATGTGGTCACTTGGGCAGTGAGGAGCTAGCAGTGAAACCGGCCCGCCATAGGCCGGTTCTTCTTTTTCCGATGCCGCGTCGGCTTTCTCAGAAGAACCCATCACCCGCGATGGAGAGCAACATGAAAAGGGTATACCTACGAAGGAACTTCCACTACGAATCCATGATTGGGGCCACTTTCAAGAGACTGGGTACCCATCTGGACGCGTGCTGTCTGGCAAACAGCAGCTACGGCGGCTGTTGCGCGGTGCGCACCGAATGCCGTGAGTGGTGGGACAACCAGTGCAAGATCGCCCGCGCCGACCTCAGCCCGACGGAGATGGCAGCGCTCATCCGGGAATTCGAGATGCTGCGGAGCGTCTGGCTGAGGCAGTCGCCGGCTGCATCCCCAGGAAACAACTGAGTCCTCGCGCTCTCTCGGTCCTCGCAGAGCTCGACGGCATCCCCACAGCTCGCCGAGTCCACCCACCCTGCCGGACGCCTGCAGCGGCACCAGTCGCTGTTCTTCCAGCCCCCTGAGTTGGCCAACGGCGTCCCCGCCCATCCATGAGCCGACGGCCGATTTGCCATGCGCTGCCCATGCGATGTAAGATTTGCTGAAACCACTTGGCGCGTTCAGCATGATCATTCCATCAGCAAGAAGGAGGGCAGATGGCTGACGCTACATTCGATGCCGTGATAGTCGGTGGTGGAAACAAGGGACTATTGCTGGCAATGTACCTCATGAAGTACGGTGGCATGAGCGTTGGCATATTCGAAAGGAGGCACGAGATCGGCGGCTGTCTGGCCACCGAGGAGACCTCCGCCCCCGGCTTCCGGGGAAACACCCATGCCAATATCATCCTCCCCATGTACTATCTGCCCGTCTGGCGCGACTTCCCGGAGTTCTGGGAATACGGGGGCCGATGGGATCAGCATCTATGCAGCGATGGTTTTGTCTTCCGGAACAACAAGAAGGCTATCGGCATCTACAGTACCAAGTACGATCCGGAGCAGCACAAGTCGGCCGAGGTGATCGCCCGCTTCTCCAAGAAGGATGCCGACAAGTGGATAAAGACAGCGGCGATGGAGCAGAGTAGGGAGTACTGGAGAGCCCAGGCGGACTTGATATTCCAGCCCGCTGAATACAAGATCGACCCCAACATCGCCCCAGGCATCGGCATGAGGCAGCTAGATTTCTTCCCCAAGATGGTAGAGGCCGGCTACATGCCCGACGGGGTGATCCTCACTGCCAGCACCTTCCGGGTGGTCAAGGAATGGTGGGCGAGCCCGGAAATGCAGTCCTGCATTCTCAGATTCGCGGTCTCTTCTGTAAACGACGTCAACGATGCTCTCTACGGGCCCACCGCCATGGGGTTCGGCTCATACTTGCCGCTCATCGGCTTCTGCCCGGGCGGAACGCACCAGATCGCCCACGCCGCCCACCAGATACTGACACAGCTCGGCTGCAAGTTCTTCACCCACGCCGAGGTGGACAAGGTCATCATCGAGAACGGAGCCGCCACCGGAATCAAACTGATGAATGGCAGCCAGGTCAAGGCCAACAAGATTGTGGTCAGCGCCGGCATGAGCCCGGCTCAGCTGTGTTTCGACCTGATCGGGCGCGAGGCAATCGACCCTATGCTAGCTCACCGCATCGAGATGATAGAGAACACCTTCGGCTGCCTGATGTGGTACACCTTCGCCGTCCATGAGGCCCCCAGATACGATGCCGAGGAGTTCATGCCCGACATCCATGAGTGCGAGTGGCTGGGGATGCAGCCAGACTCCGACCCGGATCACATTGCCCGCGAGTGCCAGTACATGAAGCTCGGGGTGTGGCCACCCTTTGAAGACTACGCGCCGACGGTGGGATGCCACAGCCTGGCCGATCCGGCCTACGCTCCGCCGGGGAAGCACGTGCTCCAGAACGAGCAGTTGGCACCGCCCGCTGCCAAGCACACTGAGAAGGAGTGGCTGGAGATCAAGAAGCGCTACGCCGATGAGCTGATACAGATCTGGAAGCAGTATGCACCCAACATGACCTGGGACAACGTCATCGGCGTGGACACCAACAGCCCCTACGACAACCTGCGTATGAAGAACCTGGCGCCCAACGGCACGATGGCCGGCATCGACCGCAACCCCTGGCAGCTTGAGGGGAACCGGCCCACGCCGGAGTTGGCCAACCACCGGACGCCGATCAAGAACCTCTACGCCACCGGTGGCTGCTGGCACCTCGGCTCCAATGCCGGCTCCAGTGAGTCCTACAACTGCTACAAGATAATCGCCAAAGACCTGAACCTCGCCAAGCCCTGGGAGGAGTCCGACAAGCTGGAACCAGACTCCCTGGTGGAGGAAGTCATCAAGGTGAAGAAGAGGGTCCGGGACTCCGCCAAGCCCAAGAGCTACAAGCGATAGCGGTTCCTGCCCGGGGGCCGCACTGTCACCGGCTGGGATCGCCCGGGTTTCGGCTCCGGGCAAGCAGCGTTGGCTATGGCTTCGGGCAATCCGACCTACGCTGAGGAAGCCTTCGGCCTCAGCTTCTCCAGGGCTTCCTGAGCAGTCCGCCGGATGCCCTCGTGCTTGTCGCTCAGCATCTCCGCTATTGGGTCCGCCGCCCTGGCATCGCCCAGCCTAGCCAGGGCCTGCGCCGCCCTCTGCCTGACCCATACCCTGGTCGATGCCTTGGCCTTCCCATCGCCCGAGGCAAGCTCCAGCCATCCCTTGTCCTTCAGTGCCTCAATCAGTGGATCCACCGCCCTGATATTCCCGATCCCCTCCAGGGCCTCTATCACCGCATACCGCACCCGGGCGCTCTCGTCCTTCAGCGCCTCAATCAGCGGTTCCAGTGACCGTCCATCGCCGATCGCACCCAGAGCCGCCACCACGGCCTGACGGACGTCCTTGTCCTCGTCTTTCAGGGCCTCTGTCAGCGGGCCAACGGCTCTCGCCTCCCTGATCCTGCCCAGCGAGGCTGCCGCGCTCTGCCGGACAAAGAACGACTCATCCTTCAGGGCTGCTATGAGGGGGTCAACAGCACTCTCATGGCCAATCTTGCCCAGGGCCGAAGCCGCCTCCTCTCGAACCGCCGAACTGCCGTCCTTCAGTGAGCCGAGGAGGGATTCCACCGCCTTCGGGTGGCCGCCCATCTTCCCCAGAGCCTCCGCCGCGGCGTTCCGGACCACTCCATTGCGGTCTCTGAGCGCCTCCGCGAGCACTTCTGCCGACCGTGGATCGCCAATCTCGCCCAGGGCCAGTGCAGCTTCCCTGCGGAGCCAGGTCTCCCGCCTCTTCATAGCCTGCATCAACCCCTCGACATCCCTCTTGGCCTTCATCTCCTCCACGTTGGTCTTGAATATGGCCCCGAACAATCCCACTTCTCGAACCTCCACGGGCCTGCACCTTGCACTCCCTCATCCCACTCAGCGCCCCTCCACCACCCGCCACCCCGGCGCAGGCCGTCGTTTGATCACGCGGATTATAGCAGGCATGAACCGGTTGCTCAAATCAGCCAAGCCCCTGCTCCGCTTCGGGCTTGGCTGCTCGGACTCCACTCTTGCCTTGGTTGACTTCCCGCGAGCCCATGCGCTACCATTCAACTCAATGTCACAGACCATCCGACTCTGCGCTGCGCCGGCAGTGCCAAGCATGCGAAGCGATGTTTGAGCCGGTGTCCATGCCCCCCACGAGGGATCTCACGCCCATTCCACACCAGATAGGAGCCTGCCGATGATGGGTTTCATCGAAGAACTCAGCGAGAACGCAGTCCTCCGCTGGCTGGTACCCATCGGCATCGGCGTCGTCATCACCATTGTGGCCATACTCCTGAGGAACTTCATCTACTGGAGGCTCCACAGGTGGTCGGCCAAGACAGACACGACGTGGGACGACATCCTGCTTCGCTCCACCCGCTTCGCTTCACTGCTGTGGTGCTTCTTCCTTGGCGTCTACGCCGGCGTCGAGATCGCCGCAGTGCCCGCTGACTGGGAAGGGCCCATCAACAGCGTTGTTCCCATCCTCTTCGCCGCCATGGGCATCTACACCGGTGTGATTATCGCCAGGGTGTTCATCGAATGGTACGACGTCGAGATCGCCCAGAAGACGGCCAGTCCATTGGACGACATGATCATGAGCGCCCTGAAGCGCTTGATCCCGGTTGTCGCCCTGATTCTGGGAACCTTCCTCATCTTGGACATGGCCGGCGTCGAGATCCCGACCGTCTGGTCATGGTTCAGGCTGCACGGACCAGAACTGGCTTTGCTCTCCATCCTTTGCCTTGTGCTGGTTCTGGCGGCCACCGCCCTGCTGCCCAAGGTCATCCGCAGGTCCACCCTGCGGTCGGCGGAAGGGCAGACCGAGGAAGAGGTCAACAAGAGGGTGGACACGCTCTCCGGCGTGCTGGTAGCCGCCATTCAGGGCATCGTCATCGCCGTCATCAGCTTCATGATGCTCAGCGAGATCGGCCTCAACATCTCACCCATCCTGGCCGGGGTGGGAGTGGTGGGCATCGCCATCGGCTTCGGCGCTCAGAGCCTGGTCAAGGACATACTGGCCGGGCTGTTCGTTGTCATGGAGAACCAGTACCGCAAGGGCGACGTGGTCAAGATCGCCGACACATCAGGACTGGTCGAGGACATCAACCTGCGCCGGACACTCCTCCGAGACCTGGACGGCGTGGTGCACTCCGTGCCCAATGGTGAGATCCGCGTGGCCAGCAACCTCACTAAGGGATTCTCCAGGGTGAATCTCAATATCAGCGTGGCCTACGACACCGACCTCAGTCGTGCCATAGAGGTGATCAACCGGGTGGGCCGGGAACTGGCTCAGGATCCCGCTTGGGCGCCCGATCTCCTGACGCCACCCCAGGTGCTCCGCGTGGACAACCTGGGCGACTCCGGCATCGACATCAAGGTCACCGCAGACACCAGACCGACCCGACAGTGGCCCATCACCGGCGAACTGAGGCTGAGATTGAAGAAGACCTTCGATGAGGAACGGATAGAGATCCCCTGGCCGCATACCAAGGTCTACTTCGGCAATACCCCCGTGCCGGCCCCGGCGAAGGAGGCGACGTAGGGCGCCCGGAACCCGCGCAGATACCGACGGGCGAAGGGTGTCCCCTCACCAAACGAACCGCTTGAGGAGGCGTTGTGCAACTGCTCAAGAAGACCCAGTCCATCTGCCCCGAAGACCTCAGGCTCCTGGAGGCCGAACTCTGGGAGGTCGACGGCCAGGTGCTGATGAGGAAGACCTGTCCCGACCACGGCCAGTACGAGGACATCTACTGGAGCGACTACCAGGAGTACGTCAGGGCCGAGCAGTTCAGGGATGATGGCAAGGGCCTCGCTGCACCCCATCCATCGCGACTGGGCTGTCCCATGGACTGCGGCCTCTGCCAGAGCCACCGGACGCGAACCACCCTCCTCATCCTGGATCTGACCAACAGGTGCAATCTGCGCTGTCCCATCTGCTTCGCTGCCGCCCACGCCGTGGACTACGTCTACGAGCCCACCATGGAGCAGATCAAGTCAATCATCGAGTATGCCCAGGAGGTCAACCGGCCCAACATTGTGCAGGGGATCCAGAACAGCGGCGGTGAGCCCACGGTCAGGGACGACCTCCTCGAGATACTCCGGCTGGAGAAGGAGATGGGCATCGACTACATCCTCCTGGCCACCAACGGCATCAGGCTGGCTGAGGACATTGACTACTTCAAGAAGGTGCGCGACCTGGAGAACGTCTATCTCTATCTCCAGTTCGACGGCGTCACGTCGGGGCCCTACATCAAGACCCGGGCCCGCGACCTCTGGCCGGTCAAGCAGAAGGTCGTCGAGAACGCCCGGAAGATCGGGTACAAGGGCATCGCCCTGGTTCCTACCATCGCCAAGGGCGTCAACGACCACCAGATCGGCGATATCATGCGCTACCTGGCCGACAACTCCGACGTCATCAGACACGTCGTCTTCCAGCCGGTGAGCTTCTCGGGCAGGATCGACCGCGCCAAGCTGAAGGAGATGCGGATAACCACCCCCGATGTCATGCGACTCTGCGAGGAGCAGACCGGCGGCCAGATCAAGAAGAGCGATTTCTTCTCGTTGCCCATGAACCAGACCCTGGCCAAGATGGTCACCAAAGGCGGCCGACACAGGGAGTTTGGTGTTCACCCCCACTGCGGCATGATCGCACTGGTATCCTACGAGAAGAACAGGTTCCTCTCCGTCTCGCGGTTCATCGACAACGAGAAGCTGTACTTCAGGATGCGCCGGGTCTTCGACCAGAAGAGGTCCCGCCCGGTGGTCATGTGGAACCTGATCACCGGCTTCCTGATGTACGTCCGTCCCGCCTTCTGGGTCAGGCTGCTGCCTCTCCTGCTCACCAAGAGCTACAAGTCGGGCCGTCATCTGGTGGACGACTGGATGCGGGAGAAGTGGATCACCATCGGCATCATGCAGTTCATGGACCCCTACAACTTCGACGCGGACAGAGCGAAGGGCTGCTGCCTGCACTACGGCGTGCCCGACAGGGAGTCCAAGGCCAGGCTGATACCCTTCTGCGCCATGAACAACCTCCACCGCCGGTCGGTGGAAGAGCAGTTCTCCGTCAAGACCAAGTCCGGGAAGAAGACCGAGGTCACCGCCGGCGTCTGATCAATCCGCGGCAACAGGCTCACTGCGCGGCTTCGATCACGGGGCATCCGGCGTCAAGGGACTGGAACTGCAGCGACAGGTGCCCAAAAGATAGGGAGGCCCTTTCCAGGCCTCCCTGTGAAGTCAACTGCCCAGCTTCAACTAGAACTCGCCGGGGTGCTCCGGCTCCTTCGTCCAGCGCCGGGAGAACATGATCTTCAGGTTCGCCGGCTTCATCATGGATCTGATGACCACCCACATGTCAGGCAGGCTGATCCCCGCCCGGATCTTCCACCGTACCGGCTCCAGAGTATCCACCTGCAGGATGAGGTAGTCGCCCTGGCGGACCACACCGGTGACCTTCGCCTTCAGCTCGGTCTTGCCAAGGCCCGTTGATCTGAACAGCATCTTAGTCCACTCCTTCTGTGAGCCGCCTCATGGCTTCATGATGTAGTTGTTCTTGATGGCATCGGTGACCATCTTGGGCTCCGACCACCACTTCTTGATGGCGTAGTCCTCGGCCACCGCATTGGCGCAGTTGTATCCCGAACCCCAGATGACGCAGCCGCCTGGGGCCACGCTTGATCCTCCCACATAGAGGTTCTTCACCGGCGTCCGGTACTGCGAGCACTCCTGGTTGGGCCTGAGATACCCCATCTGCAGCGGGTGATAGGCCCCCTGCTTGTAGCCGCCCTTAACCATGTTGGCGAACTTGTTCTGGATGTCCGCCGGAGCGGTGATGTAAGTCTCCAGGACCTTGTCCTTGGTCAGGTTGGGGGCATACTGCTGGAGCTTGGCGATCTGCTTCCACATGTACTCTTCCCTGAACTTCATCTTCAGCCACTTGTCATGCCCGCCGTCCTTGAGTTCGTAGACCGCCATCTGGGAGATCAACCCGGCGCACTTGCCCGGAGGGGCCTGGTAGGGATCATGTACGCTGGGGAAGCTGGCGTTGAATCCGGCATCCTCCGCCATGACACCCTTGGTCATCTCGTCCCAGTGACGCTTCAGGCTGGCCAGGTTCTCATAGCCCAGCAGATAGATGAATGCCTTGTCTATCTGGGGATCCGACGCGGCTGCCTTGAACTGCGGAGGCTCGGACAGGGCCAGGTGGACATCAAAGAGGCTCCACTTCTCCCACTGCCAGGCCTTGATCATCTCCGTCAGTTCCGAGTCCATGTTCTTCTCACCCACATACTTGAGGAAGGTCTGGTGCGGGTCGATGGTGCTGATCACCGCCTTGTCCGCCAGGTACTGAGTGCCGTCCTCCAGTTCCACGCCCTTGACCGTGCCGTTCTCTACGATGAAACGCTTGATCTGGGCGCTGGTGCGTACCTGTCCCTTGTTCTCGAAGTACCTCTTGAGCAGGGCATTGGATATGCGGTGAGACCCGCCAGCCACCAGGTGATAGTTCACCATTCTGTTCAAGTAGAGGGGTATCAGGTAGCTCAGTCCCGACTGGCTGTAGTCCAAGCCCCAGTGGCAGCAGGCATAGAGCATCAGGGTCCTGACGGTGTCATTCTCATAGAGGTCGCAGACTATCTCTTCAGGCGTCTTTTCCGCCATAGCAGTCATCTGCCTGCCCAGATCCGTCGCCTCGGCATGGGCCGCCATCAGCGGAGCCGGCCCCATGGGGACGAAGGTCTGGGGGCCGACGATGTTCTTCATCATCTCGTCGAACAGCTTGTACATGCTGCGGTAGGCGTCCGCATCCTTCTTGGAGAACTTGGCTATCGAGGCACAGGTCTTCTCAACATCGGTGTAGATACACAGGCATTTGCCATCCTTCAGGGGCATGGCCCACTGCAGCTCCGGCTTGATGTGCTTCACCAGGTACTCGTCGAAGTTGAGGTCCTGGTACACCGGCGCGTAGTCCACCATCATGTGGTAGATGGCATGGGTGTTGTGGAAGAAGTCCGGCAGGGTCACCTGCTCCGTCGCCAGACCACCGCCGACCTCGAATCTCTTCTCCAGCAGCAGGCACTTCTGCCCCGCCTTGGCCAGATAGGCCCCGCACTCCAGCCCGTTGGGACCACCACCGATGATGATCATATCGAACTTCTGTGCCACGTTCCCTCCTTGCTACGTTCTCGTACGGTCTCGGGCGAGGATTCTGCTCGCCATATTATACTTACCCGCCGGCGGCCTTGCCAAATCCGCCCCCCGCCGTCTCCTACGCCAACCCGCTCACGCCGGAGGCTTGAAGGACTCCCTCATCTTCTTGATGGCCCAGCGGGTGTAGTGCACCAGCGAGTCGGGCTCCTCCTTCCCCTTCTCCTCCCAGGGCTTGCCCAGGTCCATGTCCTTGGCGATGCTCTTGTAGCAGTTGTAGGCCGCCTCGGTGCTGGCGTTGCCGCCTATTGGCCAGAAGCCGCCGGTGCAGTACAGGTTCTTCACCGGAGTCCGGTGACTAGACAGCTCTGGCGTTGGCCTATTGCCCATGGACTGCCACAGGGTCCGGTCGATGCCGGCGAAGTTGCCGTGGGGCGCCAGGTTCTTCAGGCGCAGGTTGTCATAAGGACTGTTGGTGTCGACGCCGATGACGTTCTCCCAGGTCATGTTCTTGGCGTGCTTGCCCCAGATGCCGATCAGGTCCTCGGCGAACTGAGTCTTCAGCTTCAGCCACTCCTTCTCGCTCAGGTCGCTGGCCCGCGGCCCCTGCATTTCGCACTGCGCTACGTGCTTCCCCGGGGGCGCATAGGCCGGATCAGCCAGGCTGTGACACCAGACCACCGGGTTGTAGTGCTCGAGCGGCGGCATCTTGCCCATGTTGGCGTAGTAGCACTCGGTGGCCACATGGTCCGGATTGGCATCATAGGCCAGTCCCAGCCACTCGCACTTGTTGATGTCTGGATTGAACGCCGCTGCATCATACCTCGGCGCCTCATGCAGGGCGAAGCTGTACCACATCAGATTGCCGATGTTGCTCGTGGACAGGTTGTCAATCCTCCGGGCCAACTGCTCCCCGATCGCGTCCCTGCCCATCAGCTCGACCAGCTGCCAGGCGCTCAGCCCGGCGCTGACCACGATCTTCCGGGCCCTGATCTGGCTGCCATCCAGAAGCTGCACCCCGGTGCAGACGCCGTTCTCGATGATGGCCTTGACCACTTCGGCGTGGGTGTAGAACTTCACCCCGTTCTGCACCAGGATCTGGTGACAGGCATGTGCGATCTGATGGGTGCCACCCCTGGCATAGCCGATCGTCGGCGTGGTCATGGCCATGCCGATGGCGGTGGTTCCCAACTGGACGTCATTCACGTTGGTGCAGGCCGAGACCACGAACCTCAGGAAGCAGTACTGAACCTCGGGACTCTCGAAGTACTCCTTGACGATCCTCTTCGGACTGGCCGACAGCACCAGGGAGTCCGGGTTGATGCCCGCCTCCAGCAGCTTGGGATACACGGCGAGCTGCCTGTTGAAGAACTCCGGCTGGATCTGCCAATCGGGGGGGTTGAGCAGCGGGTCCAAGGTCACCCGCTGGAAATCGTCTTCCTGCCACAGCTTCCAGAACTTCAGCCAGGTCTCGGCATCCTTCTTGGAGAACCTAGCCATCTCCCTGGCCGTCCTCTCCTGAGTGGGATCCTCCTTCTCGCTGTAGATGGTCAGACAGGTCTTGTTGTTCAGGAACACCGCACCATCGCTCACCGGGTACTGGTCGATCTGGCCCCCGAACTCCCAGAACTCGGGGAAGTCGCGGTAGAGCGGCGAGTAGTACCAGGGAAGCATGATGTTGGCATGGGTGTTTCCCCGGAAGCCGGGGGCCGAGGTCTCCTCGGTGGCCAGGCCACCGCCGATCTCATGTCTTCTCTCGAATATGCCCACACTCATGCCGCCGTACTTCGCCAAGTACATCGCCAGCATCAGCGCCTTGTTGCCCCCGCCACATACCACGGCATCAAAGGTCAGGTCAGCCATCTAGCCTCCTTCACTGGAATGGTCTCCGTTGTCGTCAGTCCCTTGCGGTCCGGGTCACAACTGGATGACAGCGCGGGCTACCTTGCCGTGCTCCAAGTCGTCCAGCGCCTCGTTGATGTGCTCCAATCCCTTGATCCTCTTGGTGACCAACTTGTCGATGGGCAGTTTCCCTGCCATGAACAGATCAACGTACTTCGGTATATCAATCGAAGCCCTGATATCGCCCTGGACACATCCGAGGATCGTCTTGCCCAGCAGCAACTCGTAGGGAGCGATAGTCAGCATGGCACCCAGCGGAGCCATGCCGGCCACCACGCACTTGCCGGCGTTCTGAATTGAACTGAAGGCCTGAGCCATGACATTCACATTGCCGATGCATTCGACTGAGTAGTCGGCCCCGCCGCCAGTTATCTCCATGATCCGCTGCTGCGGGTTCTCCTGGGCAGCGTTGATGACGTAGTCCGCACCAAGTTCCTTGGCTTTCTGCAGCTTCAAATCCACCGTGTCCACCGCAATCAGCTTGCCCGCCCCGGCCAGCTTGGCGGCCATGACCGCGCTCAAGCCGACACCGCCACAGCCAAAGATGGCGATGCTCTCGCCGGCCCTCAAACCCGCCGTATTCAGGACGGCTCCAACACCGGTGCTGGTACCACAACCCAGCAGGCAGACCACATCCAGAGGCGCGTCCTCTCTGATCTTGATGGCGGTTCGTTCATGGACCACGGCATACTGGGCAAATGATGACTGGCTGAAGAAGTGATTCAACTCCTGATCGCCCCTCTTCAACCTCTTGGTCATGGATGGAAGCGTGCCCATCATGTGATACCCCAGCCACTCCGCGCACATGGCCGGCTTGCCGCTGACGCAGTAACGACACTTGCCGCAGGAGTAGGCCACCATCATGATCACATGATCGCCCGGCTTGAGGGTGGCTACCCCGGGCCCCACCTTCTCCACCACCCCTGCCCCCTCATGGCCCAGTACCACGGGCAGAGGTTGAGGCATATCCCCTTTGATGAAGTGCAGATCGGTGTGGCAGACGCCGGTGGCCGCCACCTTCACCAGCACTTCATTCGCCTGGGGTTCATCCAGTGTGACCTCCTCCACCTTGACCGGCTTGCCGATCTCATACAGTACGGCGGCTTTCATCTTCATGACTCTTTCCTCCTCTCTATTTCAGCCGGCACCGCACCCGGGGCGTTCCGCTGTCGCCCCGGCGCCAAACGCAAAGACTTCCCTCACCACAGGGACTGAGTGAGGGAGGTCTGCACCACCAGCATCATGCCATTCAGGTCGTCCCGCGCCTTCACAGGCTGGCGTCCCGCTTCACTGCAGATAGGTCTGGATATACTTCTCCATCAGCCTGGTCGGCTTCCACCACTTCTTCAGGCCCATGTCCTCGGCCACCCTGTTGGCCGCCACATACCCCGGGCCTCCGGTCACCATGCCGCCCGGATACGTTGACGCCCCGCAGAGGTACAATCCCTCTACCGGTGTCTTCGACGTGGAGCACTCGATGTTGGGCCGGTTGAAGCCGATCTGCATCGGGGTGTAATCGCCGTGCTTGATGCCGCCACGGCGCATGTTGGGCAGCCGTATCTCAATGTCCACCGGGGTCTCGCCCACCGCCATGAGGATGTTGTCCTTCTTCATGTTGGGAGCGGCCCGGTGCCATTTCTCCAACGCGGCCGCCTCAAGCTCCTTGCTCTTCTTCTCCCAGCCGCCCTCAATGTCATATGGAGCATGTATCTGGAAGAAGGAAACGTACGCCCCCTCAGGACCACGGGCCAGATGGGGATCCCAGAAGCTCTCACAGGTGATGTGGCCGCCGAAATGCTTGTCCAGCTTGCCCTTCATGACGTTGTTCCAGTGGGCCACGATCTGCTCGGCGCTGTCGAAACCGACCACGGTCATGAAGCTCTCGTTAGCCCAGGGGTCGTCGCACTTGTACTGCGGCATCTCCTTGGAGGCAACATGGAGCGTGTAGTAGCTCCACTTGTCGTACTTCCAGCTCTCAGTGCTCTCCTTGAGCATTGCGGGCAGTTTGTCCCCACCCACCAGATCCAGGAAGGTCGTCTTCGGGTCAAGGCTGGAGACGACCACTTTGGCATTAAGACTGCGCCCTTCGGCCAGTTCCACGCCGGTCACCCGCCCGTTCTGCGTCTTGATCTTGGTCACTTCCGCGGCATCAACGATGATCCCCCCGTTGGCATGGATCTCTCGGGAGAAGGCCCCAGCCAGCTTGTGTGAGCCGCCCAGCAGGTAGGCCTTGTCCATGGCCCGGGTGAGCAACAGAGGCACGAAGAGCCCCACGCCGGTCTCGTTGGGGTCCAGCCCCCACATGCAGGTGGCGTAGAGCATCAGTGCCCTGACCTTGTCGTTCTCAAAGGAATCCTTCATGATCTGCATCGGGCTCTTCTCATTGAGCTCCAGTAGCTCCCGCCCGATCTCCGTCCGCTGCATGCCCACGATGAGGTCCAGGGAGGGCATCGGCGGCAGATAGGTGGCCGGGCCCACGATCTCGTCCATCATCCGCTGCCAGACGCGCATGTGTTTGCCGAAGGCCACCGCATCCTTGTGGGAGTACTTGTGGATGGAGTCCACGGTGTCCTCGATCATCTTGGTCAGCAGGAGGGAGCTGCCATCGCCGAAGACCATGGCCATCTGCAGGTTGGGCTTGATCCAGGTCAGGGCGTGCTTATCCAGGTTGAAGTCCCTCATGGCCGGCATGTAGTCCACCATCATGTGATAGATGGCATGGATGTTGGAGTAATAGCCGGGGAACAGGATCTCCTCTGTAGCCAGGCCGCCCCCGATCTCGTAGCGGCGCTCCACAACACAGACCTTGGCTCCGGCCTTGGCAAGGTAGGCGCCCGTCATCAGGCCATTCGGCCCGGCGCCTATGACCACCACATCCCAGTTGCTTTCCTTGGGGAACTCGTCGAACAGCTTCCCAACCAGTTGATCCATCATAACCATGGCTATCTTCTCCTTTACTGCGGGCGCTTCGCCGACTTCTTGCCCTGCTGCGGGATGTAGTACGGTGAGGAATACCACCATGGACCGGGCTCGACCAGGCCGTCCTCAATCAGGATATGCATCAGGTTGTAGGGGATGGCCTGCAGGAACAGGCCGCCGGGATGACAGGAGGTCTGGTTGCACAGGTAGAGGCCGTCTATCGGAGTGCGATAGCGGGCCAGCTCGGGCACCGGCCGTTTCTCGGCCCACTGGTCTCGGCAGTGCCGGGTGCCGCACCAGGTGCCCCCTATCAGGCCGGTGTTGCGGAACTCGGAGTCATAGGGGCTGTTGGTCCACACGTGGATGATGTTGTCGGAGTTGAGGTTCTCGTAGGGGCCGCTGCTCATGGCCTTGATGATGTACTGGGTGATCTGGTCCTTGATCTTGTTGATGGCATCTGGGCCATCGACGTGGTACTCCGGCGGCGGCACCAGGAAATAGACCGGCGACATGATGTGCCCCTCGGGGCGGGTCACCTGTCTGTCGGTGGGCTCAAATCTCACGTAGGGAGTGCTCAGCCACAGCGCCCTCTCCGGCGGCACGGTGGGATTGCCCTTCCGGCCGTCCACATCGGCCACATGATCGTAGTAGATCTCTCTGGAGTCCTGGGGGTAGCCGCCACCCAGGAACTTCCCCGCCCAGGGCTTTCTGGCCTCGAGTCTCTCCCGGGTGTAGAAGTGGAAGTTGAAGATGCTGCCCCCTTTGAGGCTGATATCATTCACCCTCTGGAGGAGACCCCGGTCTACATGGCTCGGCCCGACCAGCTTGTTGAAGGTCTGCCGGACATCGACTCCACTGATCACAGCCTTCTTCGCCCAGATCTTCTTCTCGCCCACGGTAGCGTTGTCCCTCAGCCGCACCCCGACAGCCACGCCATCGTTGAGGATGATCTCGTCCACCGGACAGCAGGTGCGCACCACAGCTCCATGAGCCAGGGCACAGCGCATCACAGCATGGAAGTAGTCGTGCATGCCCCCGCGCGGTACCCTCATCCGGCCACAGATGAGCAGCGTGATGGCACAGGCCCACGCCGGCACAGCCACTCCCTTCCAGTGGCCAGCCGCCCCTGAATACCAGGCCACCACCGCCTGCTGTACCTTCCACGGCTCGCTCTCCAGGTGTTCATCCATGAGGTCGAACATGTCCATATCCAGCATCTCTTCGGTCCACACATCCGGCTGGTACTTCTTGTAGACCTGCATGTAGGGAATGTTGTCAATGGTCACTTCGACCTCGGGCGGATGCGGCGGGCACCAGAACACGGAGCGCAGCAGCTCCTTGGTGAAGGTGGGCTGGGTCAGCAGTCCCGCCATCTTGGCGAAGCCCAACTGGTCCTTCTCGGTCAGCGGCGACATACCGAAGCTGCAGGCCACCCCGCGGCTCGCGTCCGCCATCAGGTCGCCCATCTCGTTCTCGTCTATCCGCCAGCCGTACTTCCAGAGCTCCAGTTGCTCAAATCCGGGAGCCGGAGCACCGTAGAGCATGATGGCGTGCGGGTTGATCTTCACCCCGGCTATGGGCTCAGTGTTCTCACATGCCCCGCCTGCCTCGGGCCTCTCCTCCAGGACACAGACGCTGGCCCCGGACTTGGCCAGATAGGCCGCAAGCGTCACCCCGTTGGGGCCGCCACCCACGATTACAAAGTCATACCGTTCGTCCTTGGGCATACTTGGTCTCCTCTCCTTCAGAATAGACTGCCGATCGCGGTGCAACCCTTCCCACCGGGAAATGCCGGGCCGACTCCTCTCGTGTCACTGGTCGGCCGTCGCCGCTCTCCTGCCCTAGACCCCTCCGGCCGCCAACCTTCACGACACGCAATACGTTTATGCTGAGCTAAGTTTCCCCCACTATATCACAATCGTGCGAATCAATGTCAAATCACCGTCAACGGCATCACAGCAGAACACCGAACTGGCCGGCTCACCTTCAGTCCCTGAGATAGGTGTCAACGTACTTCGTGATGAACCCCGGCGTCTTCCACCACCTCTTGGCTCCCATATCCTCAGCTATGGCGGTGCTGGCGATGTATGCCGGCCCGCCGGTGACCATTCCGCCGGGATATGTCGAAGCCCCGCAGACGTAGAGCCCGGCGATCGGTGTCCTTGTCGTGGAACACGTCTCGTCCGGCCGGTTGTAGCCCATCTGCAGGATGTTGTAGTCGCCATGCTTGATGGCTCCCCTGACCATGCAGGGGATCCTCCTCTCAATGTCCACCGGCGACTCACTGGAGTGGGCGATGATATCCTTGCCGGAGAAGCCCTTCAGATGGCTCAGCCACAGATCGAGCACCTTGCGCTCGATGTCCTTCTTCCTCTTCTCCCAGTTGTCCTTGTTGCCGTCCAGGTCGTACGGGGCGGGGAACTGGAACTTGGATACGTGGTGGCCGGGGATGTCCACCAGCGTCGGATCGTAGAGCGTCTCGCAGGTGGCATGGCCCCCTATGTGGTCCAGCTTGCCCGCCCTGACGCCGGTGAAGAACTTCAGGACGTCGTCCTCGTTCTCAAAGCCCATGACGTTCATCAGGGCTTCGTTGACCCTCGCATCATCCACCACCTCGTACTCCAGTGGTCTCTCGGTGGCGATGTGGATCGTCCACAGACTCCATTTGTCGAACTTCCAGGTCTTGCACCGTTCCGCCAGCGTGGGCGTGATCTTGCTCTCGCCCACCAGTCTCACGAAGGTGCTCTGCGGGTCCAGCGTTGATGCCACGGCTTTGGCCTTGATCACCGTCCCGTCGAACAGCTCCACGCCGGTGGCCTTCCCGTCCTCAGTATGGATCTTGACCACCTCGGCGTTCTCCAGGATCAACCCGCCGTTGGTCACTACGTCCTTGCCGAAGAGGCTGGCCATCTTGTGCGATCCGCCGTAGCACTGCCGCTTGTGCATTGATATCCACATCATCAGCGGAAACAGAAAGGCCCCGGTCTCGGTGGGGTCAAGTCCCCACATGCAGGCAACGTAGAGGAAGAGTGCCCTCACCTTGGGGTGTTTGAACGTCTCCGTCACCGACTCGTAGGGGGACTTCTCCATCATCTCCAGGAACTGCTGCCCCAGCTTCGTCTTCTGCGTCTTCACCACCAAGTCCAGCGACGGAATGGGCGGCACGTATGTCCCCGGCGCCAGTATCTCATCCATCATCCGGTTGATCACCCTGATCCAGTCGGCGAACTTGTTGGCGTCCTCCTCGGACCACTTCAGAATGGAGTCGTAGGTGCAGTCCTGCATCCGGCTGAGCAGAAGCGATCTCCTGTCCTTGAAGATCATCCCCGTCTGCGCATTGGGGTACATCCAGAGAAGGCCCCTCTCATTGAAGTTGAAGTCGTTCATCATGGGCAGATAGTCCACCATCATGTGGTAGATGGCATGGGTGTTGGCGTAGTGACAGGGATAGAGGACCTCCTCGGTGGCCAACCCTCCCCCGATCTCGCCCCTTCTCTCCAGGAGGACGACCTTCAATCCGGCCTTGGCCAGATAGGCCGCCGTCATCAGGCCGTTCGGCCCCGCTCCTATCACCGCTACATCGCACTCCAGCTTGTTGGGCATTACCGGGTGAACGATCGTGCCGTAGCCGCTCTCCATCCCCTGGTTCTTGTATTCGAAGCGCGTCTTCATCACTCTGCCTCCTTCCTCGAACCGGCCCCTCTAGGCCTCACCGCTCCTGACCTGCCTATCAGAGACGTAGTACGGCGAGGGATACCACCAGCCACCCGGCTTCAGGTTCAGGTCCTCGATCAGGATGTGCATCAGGTTGTACGGTACGGCCATCAGGGCCAGCCCACCGGGGTACGATGTCTGATTGACCAGATACAGCTTGTCTATGGGGGTTCTGTATCTGCCGCACTCTGGAATGGGTCTTCTGTCGTACCACTGGTCGTCGCAGGGCCGGATTCCTTCCCAGTTGCCGCCCACGAAGCCCATGTTCCTGAAGGAGGAGTCCAGAGGCGTCATGGCGAACTTGGCCACGATGTTGTCGTCGCCCATGTTGGTGCAGTACTCGCGGTACATCTCCATCATCCCCTCGACCTGCTCTTCCTTGTGCTTGTTGTAGTTCTCGATCCCGCCAACGTAGTACTCGGGAACCGGCAGTGGCCAGAAGTTGTAGATGACGTGGTACCCCGGCGGACACCTGGTCGGGTCATATATGGAGGATCGCAGGCTGCGCAGGACCACCTCGTCCTTGCCGAACCGCGGGAACCTGAACTCCGCGTCCACCGCCCTGCGGTGGTTGGTCAGCACATCCAGGCGGTCGACGGGGAAGACGCACCCGCCGCCAGGGTATTTGTCCATGAATTCCCCTGCTTTGCCTTTGAACCGTGGCAGTTCCTTCACGATCAGGTCCACCTTCATCAGGCTGCCGCCGTTGAGGCTGATGTCCTTCACTTTCTGCAGGAAGCCCCGGTCCAGATGCTTCTTGTCGATCACCTTGAGAAAGGTGTCCTTCACGTGGATGTCGCTGATCACCGCCCTGTCGGCCCAGATCACCTTGTCGGCCATCGGCCCCTTACCACCCACCCGCACCCCCTTGGCCTCGCCATCCTGCACTATGATTTCCTCCACCGGGGAGTTGGTGTGGAAAGTCGCCCCGTGGGCCAGGGCCGCCCGCATGGTGGCATGGGCATAGGAGTGCATCCCTCCCAGGAAGACCCCCGAGCTGTACATTATCAGGAAGGTGATGGCCGCACCAACGATGCCCATCCCCTTGGAGAGGAATCCCGGACCGCTGTCCCAGGCGGCGATGCAGATGCCCACCTTCTGCGCCTCCGTGGTGGTCAGTATGTTGGTGACATCCAGAGTGGACATCTCCAGCCAGCTGTCGTCATAAACCTGGCCCAGGAGGGGCACCTTCTTGATGGCCTTCACCCAAGGGAGATCCTTGGGGTCGCGACTGTACCCTTCCGGCAGCGGAGGCGTCCAGTAGATCGCTCTCAGGAACTCCCGGCACTCGGGCGACTCCAGGATGGCGTGGATCCCTTCCGTCTGCGCTGCCGCATCCTCGCCCCAGGTGAGCATCGATTCCCGCACCACCTGCTTGTTCCACCGACTGGCCGCAGTGACCCGCTTGAAATCATGGGGGATCGCTGCGCCCCACACATCAAAGGGGACCACCCTCAGGCCGTATTTCCCCAGGTCCAACTGTTCCCAGGCCGGCGAGGCGCCGGCGTAGTTGAAGGCGGCATGAGGTTCGATTCTGAAGCCCGGAATGGGCTCGATGGTCTCGCATCCCCCTCCGATCTCCGTCCTGGCCTCGACTACGCAGACCTTCACCCCGCACTTGGCCAGATAGGCCGCGATCCCCAGTCCATTGGGGCCGCCGCCGACGACGACAACATCGTAGCTTATTCGGGCCATAACCCACCTCCTGGCTCAGAATGCTGTGACGGGGTCCCTTCTCAGGGATTCACGGGAGCAGGGGGCCATGGGAGGATTCCTTCGGGTGGAAGCGATGCAGCAGGACAGAAGCGTTATCACCGACAGAACCTGCCCCCTAGATATGTTGTGTAACGCTGAATATCGCCACTATACCGACCAAGTGGCCCGCTGTCAAACTGATTATTCAACCGGCCCTACAGGGTGGCCTTGCGAAAGCGGTGGTACCGCAACACCGCGTCGGCCACCTTCATCCCGGAATCCGTCGCCTGCTGCGTGCCCACGCCGATGCCGCCAGCATCGCATCCCACGTAGAAGAGCCCCTGTATCGGTGCCTTGATCGACGGCTTCTTGGCGCCACCCTGCCCCACCACCTGGCCCAGGCCGATGCACTCGCCGCCCACTCCGGGCAGCACCGAGTCGCGCGTCAGGAGAGACACCTCGCGGCCGGTGACGTATTCCTTTGATTCGATAGCCGCTTTCAGATCGGGGAACGCCTTGAACATCATCTCGTCCCCTCTGTCCAGCCAAGTCTTCAGGTCCTTCTCCGTCAACTTGGGGTCCTGAGGTCCGAGGAAGCCGGTCAGTACAATCTGCTTCCCCTTGGGAGCCGCCCCGGGGTCGTAGTTGGACGGCACCTCATACCACACCGTCATATCCTCGGGGATCTGGCCCGCCTTGGCCTTGAGCCACTTGTCGATGCTCCAGGCGCTCTCTCTGGTGAATATGGCGCCGAATGGCACATTCCTGATGACTTCCTTGTTCAAGAAGTAGCGGGCGCCGATGAACGCCAACGACGGCACCAGGTCCTTCACGTAGTTCACATAGCCCTTGTCGAAGTGCTCTTCGCCCACCAGCTTGAGCACCGTGGGCTGGATGCCAACGTTGCTCACCACGATCGGAGCGTGGAATGTGCCCTTCTCAGTGACCACTCCGGTGACCTTGCCATCCTTGACCTGAATCTTCTCTACTCTGCACCGCATGATCGTCTTGCCGCCAAGCACCTCCACGGCCTCGGCATAGGTCTCCGCCACCCGGCCGATGCCGCCCTTGCAGAACACCCCACCTCCGCGGAGGAACATCTGCTGCACCACCGTGATCCCCTCCGAGGCCGCCACCGCATCCACCGGCAGCACGAAGCAGCCGTCGGAGACCAGACTGATCAGGAAGCTGTACAGCCCCCTGTTGATCTTCCGCTGGCTCAGCCATTCCCCAAAGCTGATGTCATCCAGTTTGGCAATGTCCTGAGGTGTCATCAGCGTCAACTCCGCCAGCAGGTTCAGCGCGTCGGCCCTCTCCGCCTCTGGCACCTCCAGCCAGTCGAATATCTTATTGGGGTCTGGCGTCGGATCCTGAGGCCCCACCACGAACTTGCCCGACGACTGCCTGAACATGCTCCCCTGAATGCCCGGGGCCACCAGCTCCACCTTGCCCTCCATGCCCAGTTCCTTGAGCACAGCCTCAAACCGGTTGTCCATGGTGGGTGCAGCGATCACCACCCAGGCTGTGTAGGTGAAGTCCCCTTTGGAGAAGGCCATGGCCTTCCCGCCCGCCTTGGCGTTCTTCTCCAGCAGCAGCACCTTCAATCCCCTCTTGGCCAGTAGCGCTGCACATGAACTGCCACCAAACCCAGCTCCAATGACAATCACATCATAAGACTCAGCCACAGTTGCCTTCCCTCCTTCGAAGATTCCTCAAGAGAACGCGGCCAGGCTTCCAGGGACTCCCACCGACTTCAAAGACGGTCGCTGCTCTGCGCCGGACACTCTGCCGTGGCAAACGACAAGCAGTCCGTAAAAATCACACCTAGAGCGGGGCCAGCCCTGTCCCCCCGTTGCCCGCGCCGTCATGATATTGGCATCCCCCCCAGCATGTCAAGTTGGCTGGAGAGGATTTGACATACTGGTGCCTTCTGCATATCATCATCCCCGAAGAGACAAGGAAATCCTGTGCCTGCCAGGCACCGGACGGGAACGCGTCCTTGGACTTGAGAAAGCCCGGCAGGCCATGCGCACCAAGTCGACCATCACGCTAACCCGGAAGACCAATACGTATTGACAGTCAACTCGAACGAAGGAGGCACTAGTGGCAGGTTTTGATGGCAAGATGCTCGAGGTCAATCTATCCCGCGGCGAGATCAAGAAGACCGCCATCGACAAGGGCGTGCTGCGCAAGTTTATTGGCGGCAGCGGACTAGCGGCCAAGCTGATGTTGGACCGCATTGACCCCAAGGTCGATGCGCTGTCCCCACAGAACGAGCTGTACATTCTCTGCGGGCCGATCAGCGGCACCGCCCTTCCCGGCGGCGCCCGTTTCTCCGTCTGTGGCAAGTCGCCGCTGACAAACATGTTCGCCGAAAGCTGCTGCGGCGGTGACTTCGCATCCAAGCTCAGATCTGCCGGCTGGGATGGCATCATCGTCCAGGGCGCTTCGAAGAAGCCGGTCTACCTCTACGTCGAAGACCAGAAAGCCGAGATCAAGGACGCCTCCGATCTCTGGGGCAAGAACAACGTAGAGGTGAACCGGGTCCTCAAGGAACGCCATGGAGGAAGGGACGCCAGGGTACTCACCATCGGGGAGGCTGGAGAGAACCAGGCAAGATACGCCGGTATCGCCAATGGCCGCTCCCTGGCCGCCCGCTGCGGCATGGGCGCCGTCATGGGCTCGAAGAAGCTGAAGGCAGTGGTGGTCAAGGGCAGCGGCAAGGTGCCCCTGGCCGACCCGGAGAAGTTCGCCGAAAGACGCAAGATCCTCATACAGAAGGCCAAGGACAACATAGCCGCTCAGGTCTTGGGCATGTTGGGCACCAACGCCGCCGTGGACGTCAGCGCCGCGACCGGCGACCTGCCGGGCAAGAACTGGTCTTCCGGTGACAACACAGCGATTGCCGCCAAGACGGGCGGCCCGGTCTTGAGCGGCCCGCAGTTCCTGGCCGGTACCGAGTCCTGCTTCGGCTGCACCGTCGGCTGCAAGAGGATCAGCAAGATAACGGAGGGACCGTTCGCAGGGTGGACAGGGCCCGGTCCCGAGTACGAGGGCGTGGTGGCTATGGGGAGCAACCTGGTCATCGACGATATGGCCGCAGTCATATGGATGAATGAGATGTGCAACGACTTCGGTCTCGACGTCATATCCACCGGTTCCTGCATCGCCATGGCCATGGAATGCATGGAGCACGGCATCCTGAACACCAAGGACACCGGTGGCATTGACCTCAAGTGGGGCAATGTCGATGCCGTGGTCAAGATGATCCCCATGATCGCACGCCGCGAGGGCTTCGGCGCCACGCTCGCCGAGGGCGCGAGGCGTGCCGCGCAGAAGATCGGCAAGGGAGCTTCCGAATACGCTGTCGAAGTTAAGGGACTCGAAGTGCCCTATCACGACCCCAGGGCGCACCATGGTCTTGCCTTGTCCTATGCCACGTCAGCACGTGGCGCCTGCCACACCAATGACCCGGCATACTCGATGGGCACGGGCATCTTCAACTGGCCGGAGCTCGATCTCCTGCCCACCCTGGCAGCCGGAGTCAGGGAGAGCAAGGGCTGGGGGCCCCTCGTCAAGAAGTCCCAGGATCTGGGGCAGATCATCAACGCCGGCGTCATCTGCTACATGTTTAACCTGGTGATGAACGGCGAGGATCTGACCGAACTGCTATCCTCGGCCAGCGGCTTCGACTACACCTTCGCGGAGCTCATCGAGTGCGGCGAGAGGATCTGGCACACGAAGAGGGGTGTCAGCAACCTCATGGGTATCACTGCAGCAGACGACGCCCTGCCCAAACGGCTGCTTACACCCACCACTGAGGGACCCGCCGCCGGTTTGAAGATAGACCTGGAGCTTATGCTCAAGGAGTACTACCCGGCCCGGGGATTGAGCTCGGATGGACGACCCTCCAAAGAGACGCTCTCCAGGCTGGGGCTGTCTGATCTGGCCGCCAAGCTCTACAGGTGATCCTGGAGCCCGGCTTCTTCGCGCTGTCAACAACCTCTCCCCACACACGGGAGAGGTTGTTTCTTGGACCGGTGGGGCCATTGGTGTAACATGGGTCCGAGTCAATCGCCACCTGGAAGCCCGATCCCGAGGAGTACTGGTGCTTTCCGACGCTGAACTATCGAGATACGCCAGACAGCTTCCACTGCCGGGCTGGGGGCCGGACGGTCAGCGCAAACTGACGGATGCCAGGGTTGTCGTGGCTGGCGCCGGCGGGCTCGGCTCCAGCGTGCTGACCTGTCTCGCCGCAGCCGGTGTGGGCTACATTAGGATCGTTGACAGCGACACCGTGGAGATGGGCAATCTCAACCGGCAGACGCTCTACACCACCGGCGACATCGGCAAGCTCAAGGCGCCCGCCGCCAGAGACAGGCTGGCCATGCTCAATCCCGACATCGAGGTTGTCTCTCTGGCGGAGTCGATCAGCGGTGAGAACTTGTCCGACGTCGTCGCGGGCTGCCACCTCATCGTCGATGCCCTAGACAACTTGCCGACGAGGCTCCTGCTGAACGAGGTGGCTGTCAGCAGGGGGTTGCCCTTGTTCCACGGCGCGGTCTATGGCTTCCAGGGCAGCGCCACCACCGTAGTGCCTCCGCAGACGCCCTGCCTGCGATGCCTCTACCAGGGTGCTGTCCCCGGCAAGGTCCCCGTGGTCGGCGTTACCCCCGCGGTCATCGGCACTGTTGAAGCCACGGAGGTGGTAAAATTCCTCCTGGGCATGGGGGACCTGCTCACGGGCAGGCTCCTCATGTACGATGGCCTGGGCATGAGATTCAGCGAGGTGAAGGTGAAGAAGGATCCCGACTGTCAGACCTGCGGGCAGCACCATCTGCCGGGAGGGAAGCCAGGACGGTGAAGATCAGAGTCGGTCTGTCCTATCTACTGCGCCAGTTCGGCGGGCTGACTGCAGAGCCCGATACGATGGAGGTTGCCGCCTCCACCCCGCTGGAATGCCTCCAGGTCATCGTCGGCCGGTTCCCCTCCCTGAGGCAGTGGGTCTATGACAAGGAAGGGAGTCTGCTCACTTCCACCATGTTCTTCGTCAACAAGGAGAAGCTCCTGCCCCGGGAGTTCGCTTCTACCCTGAAGGACGGTGACGAACTGCTCATCGTCCTGGCCTTCGCCGGCGGATAGCCGCTTCATCGCTGATGGCCGATATGGAACTGCAGCCGGGACCCCAGCCCTCAACTCCCGGGGCCCTGACCGTCCAGCTTCTGGACGAGATCCCCGTCTCCATCGACAAACAGGAGATACTCCGTCTTCAGGGCTACCACGGGAAGAGGCAACTTGACCAACCCATCCGGGGAATCCTGGACGAGGTCTTCGAGGACTGCCATCGGCTCTTCCGGCCCCGGGCTGTCTGCGTCCAGACGGAGGCGCGGGTCCTGCGCAAGTCGATCAGACTCGCCAGCGGCCTTTCGCTGCGCAGCCCGGACGGCGCCACGGCCTGGCACAGTGCCGACCGCATCGCAGCCGTTGTCTGCACCATCGGCCCGGCCCTGGAACGGAGGGTGTCCCAGCTCTCCGCCCAGGGAGCCAGCACGGCCGCCCTGATGCTGGATGGCATCGGCTCCGTTGCCGTGGAGAGCGTGGCCGACCACGTCAACCGCCGCATCTGCCGGGACGCCGCGCATCAGGGCCTGAGGGCGGGGCCGCGCCTCAGCCCTGGATATGGCGCCTGGCCCATCGAAGACCAGCGGGTCATCTTCACAGTCGTCCCCGCCCGGAGGATAGGCGTCCGCCTCAACGATCAGGGCATGATGATCCCCATGAAGTCCGTCTCGTTCTGCATCGGCCTGGGCCGGGACCTTCCTGAAGACAGCGGCACGGACCCCTGCCGGTACTGCAATCTCAAGAGCTGCCGCTACCGCCGCCAGCCCCGGACCGCCGGATAGCAGGCCCGGGCTTCCTCTCCGATTCCGCAGAACTACGGATTTCCGCAGCCTCTCCGTTCGGTGCTATAATTTCTATGTACCGACACAACGCCCTCAGGAGGCATGATCATGGATGCGGCCATCAAAGAACTCAAGCAGAACGTATGCATCAAAGCGGTCAAAGGGCTCTACCGGGGCCGGGAGCGGGTGGACATGGATGCCGGCTACCGATCCGAGGTCAAGGTCTGCCTGGAGCGGGCCAGACTGATCACCCAATCCTACCGTGAGACTGAAGGTGAGCCCATGATCACCCGGCGGGCCAGGGCCTTAAAGAAGATCCTGGAGAACATGACTATCTACATCCAGGACAAAGAGCGCTTGGTGGGCAACATGGCCAGCGACACCTACTCCCTGCCCCTCTACCCCGAGCTCTACTGGCGCTGGCTGGAGAAGGCCCTGGACAACGAATACCAGCACCTCCTCGACGATGCCGGCAAGAAGGAGCTTAAGGAGATCAACAAATACTGGACCAAGCTCTCGGTCCACGGCATGGAGCGCAACCTGGTACCGTCCGGCCTCAAACCCTACACCGGCTACACCCCGGTGAGCGTCTTCAGCTACACCTGGGACATGGTCTTGCCTAACTACGACAAGATCTTCAAACTGGGCCTCCGGGGCATCATCCAGCAGGCCCAGGACCGCCTCAAGGAGATCGAATCAGACCTCACCCTGGAGGCTGCAGACTACCTGGAGCAGAAGCGCTTCCTGGAGGCGGCCATCATCTCCCTGGAGGCCACCATCACCTTTGCCAAACGCTATGCCGCCCTGGCCCGGGAGAAGGCCGGGACGGAGAAACGCCCCGACGAGAAGCGGAGGCTGGAGAGACTGGCCGAGATCTGCGACCGGGTGCCCGAGAGCCCGCCCCGGACCATGCATGAGGCCATCCAGAGCTTCTTCTTCATCCACCTGATCACCGGCTTCATCGAGCTGCCCTCTGTGGGCTGCGGGGTGAGGCTGGACCAGATCCTCTACCCCTACTACCGCAGGGACATCGAGGAAGGCCGGCTCACCAAAGAGGAGGCCCTAAACCTCATTGAGTCCATCTGGATCAAGTTCGAGGAGATGGGCTTCATCCATCCCCCGCGGCTCTTCGGCTCCGCCGGTGGTGGACTGGCCTGGCAGAACGTCACCCTGGGGGGGCTGGACAAGGAAGGCAAGGATGGCACCAACGACCTCTCCTACCTCATCCTGGAGGCCACCAGGGAACTGCACTCGGTGCAGCCCCCGCTCTGCTTCCGCTACAACGACAAGACCCCCCGGGCGCTGGTCCTGAAGGCCATCGACACCATCCGCAGCGGGGTGGCCCAGCCGGCCTTCTTCAACGACAAGATGATGATCCCCTACCTCCTGGAGAAGGGCATTCCCCTGGAGGACGCCCGGGACTACGCCATCTCCAACTGCATGTCCTGGATCATCCCCGGCAAGAGCATGGTCTACCGCCAGGGCATGGGCATGTTCTCCTTCACCAACTGCATGATGCTGGCCCTAAACCAGGGCACCGACTGGCTCAGCTCCCAGAAGGTGGGGGCGGCCACCCCTGACCCACTGACCTTCAAATCCGTCGATGACATCATCGAGGCCACCTTCCAGCAGTTCAACTTCTTCATGGGGACCCAGGTCTACATCAGCAACATCGCTGATGCCCTCTACCAGGAGTACCTCCCCCGGCCGCTGATCTCCGCCCTGGTGGACGACCTCATCGAGAGGGGCAGGGACTGCCGGCAGCACTACTACTTCCACCGCAACTACATGATGCCCACCGGGGTGAACAACGTGGTCGACTCCCTCTCAGCCATCAAGAAGCTGGTCTTCGAGGAGAAGAAGATCACCATGGCCGAGCTCCTTGAGGCCATGAAACAGGATTTCGAGGGCAAGGAGGAGCTCCGCCAGATGCTGCTGTCCGCCCCCAAGTTCGGCAATGACGATGACTATGTGGACAGCATCGCCGAGAAGGTCCACTTCCGCATCAAGGAAGAGACCGAGAAGTACACCACCTACTACGGCTATCCCTACGATACCGACGGCACCAATGCCTCGGTGGGCTACTTCCTGGGCTTCGATGTGGCCGCTACACCGGAGGGCCGCAAGGCCAGGGAGCCCCTCCACGACGGCACCGTCTCCCCGGTACAGGGCCGGGACAAGAAGGGTCCCAGCGCCGTGCTCAAGTCCGTGGGCAAGGTGGACCCCCTGCTGTCCTGCAACCACCTGTTCAACCAGCGCTTCGCCCCCCACTTCCTGGAGGGGGAGAACCGGGAGGTATTCTCCGATTACCTCAAGACCTGGTCCGATCTGGGCATACACCACATCCAGTTCAACGTCATCGATCCCAAGGTGCTCAAGGAGGCCCAGGCCCATCCTGAGAAGCATGCCGACCTCATCGTCAGGGTGGCCGGCTACTCGGCCTACTTCGTGGACCTGACCAAGACCCTCCAGGATGACATCATCGCCAGAACGGAGCACGCCCTCGCCTAGTCAAGAAGATGCAAATGGATCAGCATAGAGCAGAAAATCTTAAGAAAGGGGTCAACAACGTATGGAGATGAAGGAAGTCCAGGCCATCGACACCATGTGCCGGGCGGGCTATGCCGGCATCGTCACCGAAGACGAATGGAAGGAAGTATGGAGCTTCTATGAATCCCGCGCCTGCGTCAAAGGCACCTTCGGCGGCGTCCTGAAGAAACTCGGAGTGTCCGAGCAGGATGGCTGGAAGGTGGTCGCCTCACAGTACAAACCCTCCCTCGAGGCCATGATCAAGGAGATGGACGAGATCGGCGTGGAGAAGGCCTTCGTCGATCAGCAGATGATCTGGTCACGCCGCGAAGGCAAGATGGCCACCGCCTTCACAGTGGAAAGGATAGCCGACCTGGTCCAGAAGGGCAAAGGCCGGATCGTGGGCGGCGCCGGATACAACCCCCTCCGCATAGAGGAGAGCCTGAAGGACCTGGAGAAAGCAGTCAAGGAGTACGGCTTCAAGTACGTCTGGTTCCACCCCAACAGCTTCGGATTCAAGGCCAGCGACGCCAAGTGCTACCCGCTGTACGCCAAGTGCGTCGAACTGGGCATTCCGGTCACCTTCCAGACCGGCCATTCCGCCGAGCCGCTGCCCAGCGAGATCGGCCGGCCCATGTACGCCGACGAGGTGGCTATGGACTTCCCCAATCTGGTCATGGTACTGACCCACACCGGCTGGCCCTGGATTGATGAGTGGGTCTCCATGATCTGGCGGCATCCCAACGTGTACGGCAACATCGGCGCCTATATGCCGTCCGGCCTCCACAAGCCCACCATCGATTTCATGGACGGCCCCATCGGACGCACCAAGGTGGTCTGGGCCACCAACGGGTTCGGGCTGACCCGCTGCAAGAAGGAGTTCGTGGAGCTGCCCATCAAGGACGACAACAAGAAGAGGATACTCCGCGACAACGCCCTGAACATCTTCAAGCTCTAGCCCCATAGCCCCTGGGCAATGAAAGAAAGCGGTCTCGAGATGACCTCTCGAGACCGCTTTCCTGTTCGCCCCCGCAGAAGACTCACCGGCCAGCCGGCAGGGCCTCCGTGGTCATTCCGGTTCCACCAGCTCCACCAGTTGCACCAGCACGCCCCCGGTTGACTGCGGCTGAATGAAGATGAACTTGGCCGAGCCAAAGCCAACATGCTCGCGTATGGGTGAATCCTGAACAAACCGGAACCCCTTCTGCTTCAACTCCGCCACGGCCGCGTCTATGTCCGCCACCTTCAAGCTCAGATGCTGCAATCCCTCTCCGCGGCTCTCAATGAACCTCCCGATGGGACTCCCCGGGCTGGTGGGTTCCATCAGCTCCAGGAACGAGAGCTGGCCCACCTGAAGCATGCAGTAGCGCATTCCGAAGGGTTCATAGGCCACGATCTCGCTCGGCGTCAGGCCAAGGGTATCGGAGTAGCAGCCTATTGCCCTGTCTATGTCCTTCACCGCGATGCCCACCTTCAACACACTCTCTATCTGCATCCCTGCGACTCCCCCTCTAGATCTCCTGCCGACCCTCAAGGGCACGGGTCAGCGTCATCTGGTCCGCATACTCCAGGTCGCTGCCAAAGGGCAACCCTCTGGCTAGGCGGGTCACCTTGACCCCCAGAGGGGTCACCAGCCGGCTGAGATACATGGCCGTGGCCTCACCTTCTAGGTTCGGGTTGGTGGCCAGGATGACCTCCTTCACCGAACCATCCCGAAGGCGCGCCAGCAACTCCCCTATCTTGAGATCCCCGGGGCCAACGCCCTCCATAGGAGAGAGCACCCCGTGAAGAACGTGGTACAGGCCGTCGTAGTTGCGGGTGCGCTCCAGGGCCAGGACATCCAGGGGCTTCTCCACCACGCAGATCTTGGCCCGGTCCCGCCTCTCGTCCTGACAGACGAGGCAGGGGTCCGCCTCGGTGATGTTCTGGCAGGCCGAACAGAGGACGATCTTCTCCTTCACGTTGACTATGGCCTCGGCGAGGGCCCTGGCCTGCTCCTCGGGGGCCCGCAGGAGGAAGTAGGCCAGCCGCTGGGCCGTCTTTGGCCCGATGCCCGGCAGCCGGTGAAGCTCCTCGATCAGCCGGGAGACCGGCTCGGCAGTGGGCACGAATCCAAGACTCAAGACTGGTCCCTCCGTGTTCTAGAAGCCGGGTATGTTCAGGCCGCCGGCCAGACCGCCGAGGCGCTCCTGAGCCAGCTGCTGGGACTTCTCCATGGCTTCGTTGATGGCCGCCAGCACCAGGTCCTCCAGGAGGCCGATCTCGCTGGGGTCCACGGCTTCAGGGGAGATCTTGACTGACTGGAACTTCTGCTGCCCGCTGATGACAATGGTCACCGCTCCTCCGCCGGCGCTGGCTTCCACCATGGTGGTAGCCAGTTCCTCCTGTGCTTTGGCCAGCTTGGTCTGCAACTCCTTGACCTGGCGCATCAGATGTTTGTTCACTGCCCGTCTCCTCCCATCATGGATACATCCTCCGTGACGCTGGTGATCCTGCCGCCCATCTCCAGCGCCGCCTTGACCAGATGGCCCTCCGTCGGCCGCTGCTCCGCTTTGGGCCTCAGCACGCAGCGCACCTTGCTGGGATTGCCGAACTTCTCGGCCAGCTTCTTCTCCACCATGCGACAGTACTTGGGGTCCTCGATCTTGTCTCTATGAAAGGTATGGTAGAAGGCCAGCACCAGGGTGTCCCCTTCCACCGCCTCGGGTTCGCAGGCGCTTCTCAGGAAGGCGTCCACGTTGCCCCCCGAACCCACACCCCGCAAGGTGTCCACGAATTCCGCCCACTGGCTCCTCACCCGCTCGATCTCAGTCAGCGGCCCTGCAGAAGGCGGAGCCGCTGCGCGGGCCGGCTCGGCAATGGGAGCAGTGGCCAGTGGCTCGGCCGGGGTCATCTTCTCCCGGGCCGGGGGCTTCGCCGGCGGCCTCTCCTTCCTCCGCTCCACCATTGCTTCCGCATGAACGGGCTTGTCATTCACCCCCGCCAGGATGGACTCCACCAGGGCCAGCTCCAGGGGCAGCGAAGAGTAGTCCCTGGAACGGAGATCCACCTCTCCGAAGGTCTTCAGGGCCTGGACAAGGTTCTCCATGGTTATCCCGGCCGTCAGCTTCTCCATCTCCGCCAGATCCTCAGAGGCGATGTCCACCGAGGCCCCCGCACCGGACTTGACCCAGAGCATGTTCCTCAGGTAGTCCACCAGCCCCCGATTGAACTGCAGCAGGTCGATGCCATCCCCGGCAACGCTGTTTATCGTGGCCAGACCGGCAGAGATGTCTCTGCCCACCACATGCCTGGCCAGTTCCCTGACCCTGAAGTCGCTGGTCACGCCCAGCATGTCTTCGATCTGATGGGTATCGATGCTGCTCCCGTGGTAGGTCACCAGTTGCTGCAGGACGTTCTCGGCATCGCGGAGGCTGCCGGAGACGCTCCTGGCAATAAGCCCCAGTCCCTGCGGTTCCACCGATATGCCCTCTTCTTCGCAGACCCGCATCAACTTGGAGACCACCACCCCGTGCGAGAGCTTGCGGAAGTCGAACCTCTGACAGCGGGAGAGTATCGTGGGCAGCAGCTTGTGAGGCTCCGTGGTGGCCAGAATGAACACCGTCTGCGGTGGCGGTTCTTCGAGGGTCTTCAACAGGGCATTCGAGGCCTCTGTGGTCAGCATGTGCACTTCGTCGATGATGTAAACCTTGTACCGGGCTGTCACCGGGGCGAACTTCACCCTCTCTCTCAGGTCGCGGACATCGTCGATCTTGCGGTTGCTGGCCGCATCGATCTCGATGATGTCCATGGCACTGCCCCTGGTGATGGCCTGACACATGTCGCAGGCATTGCAGGGTTCGCTCCTGCCGCCGCTGAGGCAGTTTATCGCTTTGGCCAGGATGCGTCCCGTGCTGGTCTTGCCCGTCCCCCGGGGACCGCAGAAGAGGTAGGCATGGGCCACCCGTCCGGTCTCCAGGGCGTTGCGGAGGGTCCTGGTTACGTGCTCCTGGCCGACCACATCAGCCAGGGTCTGCGGCCGCCACTTGCGGTAGAAGACCTGCGACGTCATCGCTCCCCCGGCTCCTTCCGCCCGGGTCTCACCTGAGACAGCACCCTCTTCTCCACAGCCCGCATCCGGCGCTCCTTCGCCGGCTGGTCATGATCGTGGCCCAAGAGATGCAGCACGCCGTGAACCACCAGCCAGGCCAGCTCATCATCCGAGCGGCGTCCGTGCTCCGCGGCCTGTTGCACCGCCCGGGGGTAGGAGATGACCACCTCCCCCAGATGACGCACGCCGTCCGGCGGCATCACGAAGAGCGAACCGCCGTTTCCCCCCTTCCCCTCGGTCAGGGCGAAGGAGAGCACGTCCGTGCACTCATCCAGGCCGCGGTAGTCCCGGTTGAGATGGCGTACGGTCTCATCGTCGGTGATGGACAGGCCCAACTCCACGTCGCCACCACCAACCTCGCCGGCGAGGAGAGCCTTCTCGGCCAACTCCCTCAGCCAGGCCTCCTCGATGCCCTTCCGGTATCGGCCGTCAATGCGTATCCTCAGCTCCACCGGGACTCCACTCCCTCACGAAGGGCTGGCCGGGGCGGACTTCAGGCCCAGCTTCAGCGCTTCCTTGAGCGAATCGGCGGCCAGGACTTCCATCTCCCTGGGAGGCACAACGCCCGCCAGGGAGCTCTTGGGGGCAAGGCACCGGGTGAATCCCTGCCTCACCGCATCGCCCAGTCGCCTGTCCAGCTGAGGCACACCCCTCACCTCGCCGCTCAACCCGACCTCCCCCACCACCACCATGTTCGGATCCACCTCCCTGTCCGTGAAGCTGGAGGTTATGGACAGGGCGATGGCCAGGTCCATCGCTGGCTCATTCACCTTCAGACCGCCGACCACATTGACAATGATATCCTGATTGGACAGCCTCAATCCAGCCCGCCGGGTCAGAACGGCCAGGATCAACAGGAGACGGTTGTAGTCTATGCCATTGGCATTGCGCCTGGGCAGGCCGAAGCTGGTCAGGCTGGTCAACGCCTGTATCTCCACCAGCAGGGGACGGGTCCCCTCCAGAGCGGCGGCGATCACCGACCCCACCGCCTCCTTCCTTCTCTGAGACAGGAAGACCTGAGAGGGATTGTCCACCCCGACCAGGCCGGCATCTCTCATCTCGAAGATGCCCACTTCATTGGTTGAGCCGAAGCGGTTCTTGGCCGCCCGGAGCAGCCTGTACGCGCTGAAGGACTCCCCCTCCAGATAGAGCACCACGTCGACGATGTGCTCCAGGACCTTCGGCCCGGCGATGGCCCCCTCCTTGGTGACATGCCCGATGAGAACCAGCGGCACGGCTGCTGCCTTGGCCCACTGCATCATCCTCAAGGTACATCCCCTGACCTGCGAGATGCTGCCCGGCGCTCCGTCCAGCTCCCTCAGGTAGACGGTCTGGACCGAGTCGATGACTCCCAGCGCCGGCGCCGCCTCCTCCATCTGCCCCAGGATCACCTCGAGGTCGGTCTCGGGCAGAACCAGCAGGCCGTTGCCGCTGATGTTGAGCCGGTCGGCCCGCAGCTTCACCTGATGCGGCGATTCCTCGCCCGAAACATAGACCACCCGGCCCCCCCGCTGGGCCATCATGGCCGACACCTGCAGCAGCAGGGTGGATTTGCCGATCCCCGGGTCGCCGCTGATCAGGATCAGCGATCCGGGCACGATGCCTCCACCCAGCACCCGGTTGAACTCCTCGAAGGGGAGGACAATGCGGGACTTCTCATCGGAGGCTATCTGGGACAGCTCGCTGGGGGCGGCCGCCGTCCTCAATGCCGCGCTGCTCCCTCCGTGGGCCCCCAATCTGGTTTCGACGAAGGTGTTCCAGCTCTGACAGCCCGGACAGTGGCCCAACCACTTGGGGCTCTCCCGGCCGCACTGCTGGCAAACAAAGACCGTTCTGGAGGGCTTGTCCAACGCTTTGAGCCTCTAGAAAAAGGGGAGCCCTGGCAATGGGGTGCTCCCCTTCTCAAGCTACCGTGCTGGCGGTCAGGCGGTTCTCAGGAGGACGACTCCACCCGCGTCTTGGAGTCAGCGGGCAGCCGCGCCTCTTTGCGGATGGAGAACTTCTCGCCGTCGCGAACGAGAAAGACGGTGTCGCCGGGTTTCAGATCTTTCCGCTCCAACTGCTCCGCCAGGCTCAGCTCGACCCAGGCCTGTTCCAGCAGCTTCTGGCCCAGCAGGTGAAGTCCGTTGACGAACGCCTCATCCCGCTTCCTGTCCTCGGGGGGTGGCTCTTTCTCCGCCTCAATATGCTGCTCGTACAAGCGGCCCACTTCGTCCCGCAGGGCCTTCCTGGCCTCGCCGGTCAGCTCCAGCTTGATCTTCTTCTCGCCGAGCTGTGTCGCGTACGGCCGCAGTGCCACCTCGACCGCTTCAACGATTTCATCGCCTTCGCGGAGAAGCCGAATGGTCTCCCCCAGACCCAGCTCGTCGTGGAGCAGCATCTCGGACAGCTTGTCCTCAATCATGGTCTGTATCACCCGCCGCAGCGGACGGGCGCCGAAGGCCTCGTCGTAGCCCTTCTCACACAGGAGTTCCTTGGCATCTTCCGTCACCGCCAGCCCCACCCCCCGCTCGATGAGGTGGGCCTTGACGGGGCGGAGCATCAGGTCAACGATCTGACGGATCTCCTCTTTGCTCAGGTGGCGGAAGACCACCACCCCATCGAGACGGTTGAGGAACTCCGGCCTGAAAGTCTTCTTCAGCTCCTCCAGGAGCTTCTCCTTCATCCGCTCATAGGAGCGCTGCTTGACCTTGGTTTCATCGACGCGGCTGACGAAGCCCATCATGGAGTCCTTCTTGATCAGCTCGGCGCCGATGTTGCTGGTCATGATGATGATGCTGTTCCTGAAGTCCACCTTCCTGCCCTTGGCATCGGTCAGATGGCCGTCGTCGTATATCTGGAGCAGGATGTTGAACACATCAGGATGGGCCTTCTCGATCTCGTCCAGGAGGATGGCGCAGTACGACTTCCGCCGCACCGCCTCGGTGAGCTGCCCTCCCTCGTCATATCCCACGTACCCGGGAGGTGCCCCCACCAGACGGGCCACGCTGTGCCTCTCCATGAACTCCGACATGTCGAGGCGGATCAGCGCGTCCTCACTGCCGAACATGAACTCCGCCAGCGCACGAGCCAACTCCGTCTTGCCCACGCCGGTGGGCCCCAGGAAGATGAAGCTGCCGATGGGCCGCCTGGGATCCTTGAGCCCGGACCGGGCGCGTCTCACCGCCTTGGCTACGGTGACTATGGCCTCGTCCTGGGAGATGATGCGCTCATGCAGGACCTGCTCCATCTGCACCAGACGGCTCTTCTCGTCAGCGGCCAGCTTTGACGGCGGAATGCCCGTCCACATGCTCAGCACCTCGGCGATGTCCGCCTCCGTGACCACGGGCCTGTCGCTGCTCTGGTCGGCCCGCCAGCTGCTCTCCATCTGCTGGATCTTCTCCGCCAGGTGAACCTCACGGTCCCGAAGCTCCACGGCATACTCGTACTGCTGTGCGCCGATGGCCGATTCCTTGTCCCTGCGCACGCTCTCTAGAGCTGCCTTGGCTTCCTTCAGGCCGATGGGCACAGCCCCTTCCTTCAAGCGAACCCTCGATGACGATTCGTCCATCAGGTCTATGGCCTTGTCCGGCAGGAAGCGATCGGCGATGTAGCGGGAGGCGAAGGTCACTGCCGCCTTGATGGCCTCATCGGTGATGACCACGCGGTGGTGCTCCTCATAGCGCGACTTGATGCCTTGAAGGATCTCTACGGCCTGCTCCACGGAGGGCTCTTCCACCAGAACCGGCTGGAAGCGGCGCTCCAGGGCCGGATCGCGTTCCACGTGTTTTCGATAGTCATCCAGGGTGGTCGCCCCGATGCACTGCAACTCTCCCCGAGCCAGGGAGGGCTTGAGGATGTTGGCTGCATCCACCGCCCCTTCAGCGGCCCCGGCACCGACTATGGTGTGCATCTCGTCTATGAACAGGACGCAGTTCCCGGCGCCCTTCAGTTCCTCGATGACCTTCTTCAGCCTCTCCTCGAACTCACCCCGGTACTTGGTCCCGGCCACCAGCGTCCCCATGTCCAGGGTCACCACCCGCTTCCCCTGCAGGGTGTGCGGGACATCCCCGGACACGATGCGGTGGGCTAGGCCTTCGACTATGGCCGTCTTCCCCACGCCCGGCTCCCCGATGAGCACTGGATTGTTCTTGGTCCGCCGCGAGAGGATCTGCACCACTCTCTGAATCTCTTTCTGCCGTCCGATGACCGGATCGAGCTTGTCAGCCCTGGCCATGGCCGTCAGATCATGACCCAACTGATCCAGCGTGGGGGTCTTGCTGGAGCTCTTGGCGCCGGGCTGACCCTGGGCCGCTCCCTGATTCAGGATGCGGACCACCTCCGCGCGGGCGCGTTCTAGGTTCACACCCAGGCTCTCCAGGACCCCACCGGCCACCCCTTCCCCCTCGCGCAGCAGCCCCAGCAGAAGGTGCTCTGTGCCAACATAGCTGTGGTTCAGGCGGCGGGCCTCGTCCACAGCGAACTCGATGACCCTCTTCGCCCTGGGCGTGAGCCCCACCTCGGCCGAGCCGGTCTTGCCACCCCGGCCGATGATGAACTCCACCGCCGAGCGGACCTTGTTCAGGTCTATCTCCAGGTTGGTCAGCACCTTGGCTGCCACGCCATCGCTCTCCCGAACTAGTCCCAGCAGGATGTGCTCCGTGCCGATGTAGTTGTGATTGAACCGCTGCGCCTCTTCCTGAGCATAGGTCAGAGCGCGGCGCGCACGCTCGGAGAACTTCTCAAATCGACTCGCCATATCCCCTCAACACCTCACTGTCTCAACAGCCCCCACTATAGCACAAAAGACATGAAAAGGAAAGCGGCTTGAGCGTCATTTCCTCTGCGGACGGCACGCTCCGCCGAGGACGGCCGCCATCCTCACATCCCGTGCTCAGCCAAGCTTGACCCGCTCCCTGCCCAGCGACTATGATGAGAGCAGAGTGTCTCCTGTGAGGCCGCTGCCGCCATGGCTCTGAAGAAGGACTACTACAGCCTGCTGGGTGTCACCCGGGAGGCCTCTCCGGAGGAGATACGGAAGGCCTTCCGCCGGCTGGCCTTCAGGTACCACCCCGACCACAACCACCACGAAGGAGCGGCGGAGAGATTCAAGGAGATCGTCGAGGCCTACCAGGTCCTCAGCAACACCGACAGAAGGACCACCTATGACCGCCTCGGGCATGCCGACGACGACCGGAGATTTGACGGCTTCGGAGATTTCTCCGCGGGACTGGGCGACGTTTTCGACGCCTTCTTCGCCGGCTCCATCCCCGTCCAGAGACGCACCCCGCAGCGGGGAGCTGACATCCGCTGCGAAGTCAACACAACCTTCGAGGAAGCGGTCCGCGGCTGCCGCAAAGAGGTCGAGGTGGTCCGCATGGAGAACTGCCCTCGTTGTCTCGGCAGCGGTTGCGAACCGGGGACGCAGCCGGCCGCCTGCCCCGACTGCAACGGCATTGGCGAGGTGCGCCGGAGTCGACATAACGTCTTCGGCCGCTTCGTCAACCGGGCCATCTGCAGCCAGTGCGACGGTGAGGGCAGCGTCATCATCCAGCCCTGCACCCACTGTCAGGGCACGGGAAGGCGGCGCACACGGAGCACCGTATCAGTGGCCCTGCCCCCCGGCGTGAAGAACCACGCGCAGATCAAGCTGCCGGGCCAGGGGGAGACCGGAGCCAGGGGAGGCCCCCCGGGCGAACTCCTAATCGCTGTCTCAGTTCAGGAGCACGAGTGCTTCAAGCGCGATGGCAACGACATTGTCTACGAACTGCCCGTGGACTTCACTCAGGCCGCCCTGGGAGATGACCTGAAGGTGCCCACCATCGACGGCAAAGTGAAGCTCAACATACCCCCGGGGACCCAGAGCGGGACCATTCTCCGCATCAAAGGCAAAGGCATTCCCTTCGCCGACCGCCACGCCAGGGGCGATCAACTGGTCAGGATCAGGGTGGTCACCCCCGAGAACCTCAATGCGGACCAGCGCCGGCTGCTCACGGATCTGGCCCAAAGCCTGGGCAAACCCAGGCCGAGGAAGAGAGGCAGGGCCTCGACTCCACCGGCCGGTCAGGGAACCCCCGGCCCCGACCGCTAGTCTGAACGGCGGTCCGGGCCCCCCGTATCTGCTTTCTCCCATTCCTCCGCCCCCATCCGGCGGACAGTCCGTTCGCCGGCTTCACTCCTCCCGCCCAGTCTCAGTTCCACGCCGGCCCGCAAACGCTGGATGTTGTCCCGGTGCTCGTACAGCACCAGACAGCCGACGGCTGCGGCATAGACCAGATACTCCACCGGTTGCTCCTCGACAATCACCAGGACCGCCATGGACGCGATGGCCACGGCGATGCCCGCAATGGAGCCCACGGACATGTAGCGCGTGAGCACACCCAGGCCAAGCACCACTGCCCCGGTGGCCAGCCCCACCGGCCAGTACATGGCGAACAGCCCTCCCACGAAGACGGCCACCCCCCGCCCTCCCTTGAAACGGATGTAGACCGGCCAGTTGTGGCCCACCACTGCGGCAGCGCCGGCAGCCACCTGAGCTGCATGCGTCTGAAGTAGCAGCCAGGCAAAGAGAACCGACACCGAACCCTTGGCCACGTCCAGCAGCATGGAGATCAGTCCGGCCTTGCTGCCCACGATGCGAATGACGTTGGTGGCGCCGATCTTGCCGCTGCCATACCTCCGGATGTCTATCCCCTTGGCCAGTCGCGAGATGAGAATGCCAAACGGGATGGCACCCACCAGGTAGGCAGTGATGATGACGGCCAGGTACTTCAATGCATCCACTGTCACCTCGGCTTGTCCCGATGATCTGCTGCTACCGTGTCACCCCAGAGCGGCCTGTCCGCCCTCGTGCGGTCAGAGCCCCCGGAAGGCCGGGCCCATCAGGAGGGCCTGTCCACCCCCCTATCTTTGCTCTGGAAGACCAGTCTAATAGGAGTCCCCTGGAAACCGGCGAGCTGGCGGACCCTGTTCTCCAGATGCCTTCGATAGGAGAAATGGACCAGCTTGGCGTCATTGGCCAGAAACACGAAGGTGGGCGGACTGATCCCCGTCTGTCTGGCGGCGCCTATCTTCAGCCGCCTCCTGGCCCTCTTCGGAGAGATGTGGAGGGCTTCCGCCTCCCTGACAACGGTCTCCAGGAGAGCCACCGGGAGGGACAGACGGCGCGCCGCGGAGATCCTGCCGGCCATGGGCAGGAGCTTGTCCACTCCGTAGCCGGTCAACGCAGACAGGCACAGCACCTCTACATAGGGCATGAACTTCACCCTTTGTCTGACCAGGTCCTTCCACGATTTCAGGTAGTCTGGGGCAAGTTGAACCTGACCCCGTGACCGTGTGGACTGCATGCTGGGAGACTGGGCGCTGTCCCCAGGGCCGGCCACTTCCGATACCAGGTCGATCTTGTTGATGCCCAGTATGGCCCCCTTGTAGGCATCGCGGACCAGGCCGAGGATATGGATATCCTGGGCGGTGATCCCCTCAACGGCGTCGACAAGGACCACGGCGATGTCACAGCGGTCGATGGCCTGCTTCGTCCGCGTGAGGCTGTGCTTCTCCACACCCTTCTCAACTCGGCCCGGCCGCCTGATCCCGGCCGTGTCGATGAGGACCACCTTCGCCCCGTGATAGCGCAGTAGGGTGTCCACAGCATCGCGGGTGGTCCCGGGCACATCATCGACGATGACCCGATCCTCCCCCAGGAGGGTATTGACCAGGAGGGACTTGCCCACGTTGGGCCTCCCCACGATGGCGATCTTCATCGCCTTCTCCTCCGGCTCCGCAGGGCCGCCGGGCAGCGAAGGCAGGGAGGCGACGATCCTGTCCTGAAGCTCGTTGACCCCCCGTCCATGATAGGCGCTGACAGGCAGGGGATCGCCCATGCTCAACTCGTAGAACTGGGCCAGCTCCTGGCGCTGTCCCGGCCCGTCGACCTTGTTGGCCACCAGGAGGACCGGTTTCTGCGACCGGCGCATGATATCGGCGATATCCTCATCGACAGGCATGACCCCCGTCTGTGCGTCCACCACGAAGAGCAGCAGATGGGCTTCGCGGATGGCCGCCTCGATCTGGTCCCTGACCTTCCGCCGCAGTCCGGACCCGGGTCGTACCTCCAATCCGCCGCAGTCGATCAGGGTGAAGTCGTGCCCTTCGAATGAGAGGGCCGCGTGGATGCGGTCGACGGTGGTTCCGGGCAGGTCCTCGACGACGGCGCGCCGTTCACCCACGAGGCGGTTGAAGAGCGTGGACTTGCCGACGTTCGGCCGGCCGATGATGGCCACTGCTGGTCCGGACATGGTTCCTCTCAGACAGCCTGTCCACCCAGCACCCTGAGCAGGACTGCCTTCTGAATATGGAGCCGGTTCTCCGCCTGGTCGAAGACCACCGACCTGGGGTGGTCAAGGAGTCCTTCGGCAACCTCCTCACCGTGATGGGCCGGCAGGGGATGCATCAAGATAGCATCTTCTCCGGCCAGTGACAAGAGCGGCTCATCCACCTGATACGCGGCGAAGGCCCGGCGGCGGGTCTCCGCCTCCGACTCCTGTCCCATGCTAGTCCACACATCGGTGTACACCACGGCGGCGCCCTTCACGGCGGTCCGGCAGTCGGAGGCAACGGATATGCGGGCTCCGCTCTTGGCGGCGGAGGCCTTCGCCTGACCCATGGTGGCATCATCCAGTCCATAGCCCGGCGGCGAGGCGATGCAGAAGTCCATGCCCGCCAGCGAGGCAACCAGGAGCAGGCTCCGGGCCACGTTGTTGCCGTCGCCGACATAGGCCAAACGCAATCCCTTGAGGGCCCCCCGCTTCTCATGGATGGTGAGCAGATCGCCCAGCGCCTGGCAGGGATGCTCGTGATCGGATAGGCCGTTGATCACGGGCACCCGCGAGTGCCGGGCCAACTCAATCAGCGTCTGATGGGAGTAGGTCCGGCCCACGATGCCATCCACGAAGCGGCTCAGGGTCCGGGCTACGTCCGGGATGCTCTCCCTCTTGCCCAGCCCCACCTCCTCCGGCGAGAGATAGACCGCGTGCCCTCCCAGTTGCCAAATGGCCACGTCGAAGCTGACCCGGGTGCGCAGAGAGGGCTTCTCAAAGACGAGGGCAATGGCCTTGCCTTTGAGAGAGCTGGGGGCTTCTCCCTGTTTCAGGCTGGCTGCCCTGCTGATGAGGCCCCGAATCTCTTCGGCAGTCAGATCAGCTACTGAGAGCAGGCCTGCTGGAATTGCCAAGACTTACCTTCTGTTCTGATCGCCGGCGCGATGACCATTTCCACCTGGTGCATCTGGGCGATGGTGGTCGCGCCGCAGACGCCCATGGCTGTTTGCAGTGCACCGATGAGGTTCTGTGTCCCATCGCTGACCGTGGTCGGTCCGAAGAGGATCTGCTTCAGCGGCGCACGGGTGTCCACCTTGATCCTTCTCCCCCGGGGCAATGCCGGGTGGGGGCTGGCCATGCCCCAGTGGTAGCCTCCACCGGGGGCTTCTTCTGCCTGGGCCAGGATGGCACCGAGCATCACCGCGTCGGCGCCGGCCACAATGGCCTTGTTCAGATCGCTCCCAGCATGGATGCCCCCGTCGGTGATCAGTGGCACGTAGCGTCCCGTTTCATGGAAGTAGTCATCCCGGGCAGCGGCGCAGTCCATGGTGGCCGTCACCTGGGGCACACCTATGCCCAGCACCTGCCTGGTGGTGCAGGTGGCTCCGGGCCCGACTCCGACCAGAAGTCCGGCGATGCCGGTCTTCATCAGTTCCAGGGCGGCGCTGTAGCTGACGCAGTTGCCGACCACAACGGGTATGGGCACCGACCGGCACAGCTCGGAGAAGATCAGCCCCTTGAGGCTCTTGGACGTATGCCGGGCGGTGGTCACGGTGGACTGGACGACCAGCACATCGGCGCCGGCTTCGACCATGACGGGGGCCAGCCTCTTGGTGTTGGCCGGTGTGACGGAGACGGCGCAGATCCCGCCCAGCTTCTTGATGGTCCGGATCCTCTCGCCGACGAACTGCTCCTTGATCGGCTGGGTGTAGACCTGCTGTATCAGGGCGGCCACCTTGTCGCCGGGGGCCGCAGCGATCTGATGGAGGATCTCCTCCGGCTTCTCGTAGCGGGATTGGACACCCTCGAGATTGAGCACGGCCAGACCGCCCAGCTTGCTGAACAGCGCGGCGAACTTCGGGTTCACCACGGCATCCATGGCGGCGGCCACAATGGGGATGGAGAAGGTCAGATCGCCCAGGGTGAAATCGGTGCAGGTCTGTTCGGGGTTGACCGAGACGTCGCCGGGCACAATGGCCACCTCTTCAAAGCCATAGCAGCGTCTCATCTCCTTGAACGAACGACCGGCCATGATGTCACCCCGGAGGAATGTTGCCCCAAAATATATCAAAGAGGACGCAGGCAAGTCAATTTGGGGCCACGCGGGGGGTCGGAAAGCCGCGGACGGGAACAAAGGGGAGTAGCCCGTCAGGCTGCGGTTGACAGTCGAAGCAACGGCGGCTAGGCTGGAGCCGGCCGGAGCGAAGTGCCCGGGTATTGTCCGGCCAACAAGCCGGGGAACTGGGAAGGGGGCAAGGATGGGGACTGATTTCGATGCCATCGTAGTAGGTGCCGGCCACAACGGACTGTCGGCGGCCACTGTGCTGGCCAGGAACGGGCTGTCAGTCCTATGCGTGGAGAAGAACGGCTGGGCCGGGGGCATGGCGGCCACCAAGGAGCTGTTCAAGGGCTTCAAGCACAACGTGGGCGCCTGGGGCATGCTGGTCTTCCGCGACGAGATGCTCAAACGTCTGGAGTTGGAGAAGTACGGGCTGAAGCTCAACAGGCCGCGCAGCTCGTACTGCACCTTCGGCGAACCGGGGGACGCGCCTTTCATCGGCTACACGGATATCAACGAGATAGCCAATCACCTGATGAAGGACCACGGGCCGGACGCCCTGGAGGGGCTGGCGGGAATGTACAACTTCCTACAGAAGTTCAAGGCAGTGTCCGACAGGGATCTCTTCACAGAGGCCCGGCCGCTGGACAGACTGATCGCGGACGCCCCTGATGACGAGACAAGGAGCATCATCCTCAAGGTCTTCCAGGGCAGGGCCATAGACATCATCCGTCAGTTCTTCCCTGACCCCACCAAGCACCGCATCATCCAGGCATCGCTGAGCGCTTCTGCCGTTGACGGGACGTACAAGAGCCCGTTCTCACCGGGCAGCGGGTTCTCACTGGCATACCACTACTGTATGAGCGATTCGTATGACTTCCGGACCCCGAAAGGCGGCATTGGGGCTTTCTCGGAGGCGCTGGTGAGGGCGTTCGAGGACCATGGCGGCAAGGTGAAATACGGGGCTCCGGTCAAACGGCTCCTGATCGAGAAGGGAAAGGCCATCGGTGTACAGCTCAGAAACGGCGAGAAGATCTCTGCCAAGGTGGTGATATCCAATCTGGATGCCTACGCCACATTCATCGGTCTGGTGGGCGAAGACCAGCTTCCTTCCGACTTCATCCATGCGGTGAAAGAGATCGAGTACCAGAATGGGTACATTCAGGTCCACATGACGCTCAAAGAGATGCCCGAGTTCACCGGCCATGTGGCCTTTGCCAACGAAAACAACATCCGCTGGATCATGGCCTATATCCCATCGCCGGAGTATCTGGCCCGCTGCTGTGAGCAGTACCGGCAGGGCCAGGTCCCGGATGAGCCGGTGGCCTACTGCGGCTTCCCCAGTGTCCTTGATCCGAGCCTGGCACCGGCGGGCTACTACACCTGCACTCTCTTCAGTCAGTATTTCCCGTTCGCAGCACCACGTGACAAGATCAAGGAGCTCAGCCGGGTGATGGCCGATCGAGCGATAGGTCAGATAGCGGAATTCGCCCCCAACTTCAAGGCGGCGATCATGGACAAGGTTGTCTTCACGCAGCAGTACTTCGAGAGTACCTACGGGGCTACCCAGGGTGACTATGCCAACGGGCTGATACACCCCGGACAGATGTGGAACAACCGGCCGGTGCCTGGCTGGGGAGGTTACGCCACACCGGTCAAAGGCCTGTACATGTGCGGTTCCGCCTGCCATCCCGGTCCGGGGATCACCTGTGTCCCGGGCTGGAACGGTGCCCAGCGCGTGCTGCAGGACTGGAAGAAGTAGCGAGCGCGCCGAACTCGGTGGCCCCAGGGTCCATGCTAGAATAGGCGCAGGCAGAAGTCCAAAGATGGGAATCATGGCCCAAGCCACAAGCCAAGTAGCGACATCTGATGTCCCGCATGCCTCTGAACGGTTCAGCCGCATCAAGAAGGAGCTGCATTGTACGCCGGTGGCCCTGTGCCCGGAGCGGGCTGTCCTGATCACCGACTACTTCAAGCACCACGACAATCCCAGGGAGCCCACCATCGTCCGCAGGGCGAAGGCATTGCGCCACCTCCTGAGGCAGAAATCAGTCAAGATCTATCCCGATGAACTGGTCGTGGGCAATATGGGCACCCAGAGGGTCTCGGCCATCATCCAACCCGAGCTGGCCGGCCTGTTTATGAGCACCGAGCTGCTGTGGATAGACAGGCGGAAGACCAACCCGCTGCGCACGGCCTGGCGGGACCGAATCAAGCTCCTGCTGGGGGTGTACCCATACTGGCTGCGGCGCAACATGCCCTTCAGTGCATTCTCGCCGCACTACAGGCAGTTCCTGCGCTTCGCGCTGGAGCAACTGGACTCCACCTACTACCTCATCAACGAGGCCGGGGGCATCGGGCATTTCCTGCCCAACTACGAGAAGATGCTCAGGCTGGGGGTGAAGGGCTACCTGGCCACCATGGAGGGCAGGCAGGGCGACCTGTACGAGGCGGCGCGGATCGCCTGTGAAGGGCTGGTTGGCTTCGCCCGGCGCTGCGCGGAGGAGGCGGAACGCCTAGCGGCCGAGGAGAAGGATCTGACCAGGGCAGGAGAGCTGAAGGAGATTGCCCGCATCTGCCACAAAGTGCCGGAGCATCCGGCGGAGACACTCCACGAGGCCCTGCAGTCGCTGTGGCTGACCCACCTGGCGGTGAACCTGGAGGGGCTTAACTCGGCCATCTCCTTCGGCAGGATAGACCAGTACCTCTACCCATACTACAGGAGCGACCTGGAGAAGGGCAGGATCACCGCGGACGAGGTTCGGGAGCTGCTGCTCTGCTTCTCAGCCAAGTGCACGGAGCACGTCTTCCTGCTCTCGGAGAAGGTCAGCCAGTACCACGGCGGCTACCTGGTGGTCCAAGCGGCGACGGTGGGGGGCATGGACCGCAACGGACAGGACGCCGTGAACGACCTGACCTACCTCTTCCTGGACGTCATGGAGCAAGCGGGCCTGAGGGACCCGAACTACCAGGCGCGGGTCCATGCCGGCAGTACGGAGAAGTACCTCAGGCGGGTGGCAGAGGTGGCCAAAAAGGGCAATGCAGTCCCGGCCCTGTTCGGTGACGAAGCCGCCATAGCCTCCCTCGAAGCGCACGGCTACCCCGCGGAGGAAGCCCGCGACTACGGGGTGGTAGGCTGTGTGGAGCTGGCCTTGCCCGGGAAGAGCTTCTTCTCCACCGATGCCGGCCTGTTCAACTTGCCGCTGTGCCTGGAGTTGGCGCTGAACAGCGGCAAGCGCTTCGGGAGGCGGCAGAGGATAGGCGTGGCCACGCAGGATCCGGAGACATTCACCTCAATTGAGGAGGTGATGGATGCGTTCCGCCGTCACGTAGAGCACATGGCGGACCGTATGGTGGCCGACCTGCAGGTGATCGAGAAAGGCAACCGGGACTATCATCCCACGCCTCTCTCATCCATGCTGGTGGACGGCTGCCCGGAGACGGGCAGGGATGTGACAGCCGGGGGAGCACGGTACAACTCCAGCGGAGTCCAGGGCGTGGGTGTGGCCGATGTGGCCGACTCGCTGGCCGCTCTCGATCAGGTGATCTTCCAGGGCCGCAAATACACCATAGCCGAGGTACTGAAGGCTCTGCGGGCCAACTTCAAGGGCGCTCTGGAAATCCAGGCCGCGCTGTCGCAGTCCCCGAAGTACGGCAATGACCACCAGTCGCCGGACCGTTACGCCGATGCTGTGGCACGGATCTTCCATGATGCCCTGGCCGGGCACGTCAACATGCGGGGAGGCCGGTACGTGCCGGGCTTCTACTCCGTGACCTGCCATATCGCCTTCGGCAAGAAGGTCGGTGCTTTGCCCAGCGGCAGGAAGGCCGGCGAACCCTTTGCAGCCAGCCTGGGTCCGGCCAATGGGCGGGACCGACTGGGGCCCACAGCCCTGCTCAACTCGGTGGCCCATGTTGACTCCAGACTGGCACCCAACGGCTATGCCCTCAACCTCCGCTTTGACCCGGCCACCCTGGGTGGTGATGGAGGGGTGGACATACTGATGGGCTTGGTCAAGGGCTTCTTCGGCTCCGGGGGGATGGAGATGCAGCTGAACGTGCTCGACCCCAAGATGCTTGAGGATGCCCGCCTTCACCCCGGCAAGTACCCCGAACTGGTGGTGCGCGTATCGGGCTATTGCGCCTACTTCGACGACCTCCCCGATGATGCCAAGCTGGAGATCATCTCCCGCACCCGCCTGGGGTTCGGGGTGACCTAGGCTTGCTTCGCTTCAGCCCCACCATCGCCATCTGGCAGGCCAATGGCTTGAAGGTGGCAGTGACACAACGTGCCCGTCGATGGGCAGCTGACTCTGCAGAGGTAGCCACGCTGGCCTCCAGGCGAGAGCGCGGCCAGTCCGTGATCACGCCTGGGGGTGAATGGTACAGAGGTTCAGCAAACGGGGATTGGCCCCGATGGCGGGGCAGGGCTCCCCAAGGTGGGGGCTCGCAAGGCGCTGCATCTGGCGAGCCGCCTCTGCGTTCCCAGGCCACGACTACGGTCTATGCAGGCTGTACCCCTGTCATGGTGGCCACATGACGGCCGGCAATCATGCCAAAGACCATAGCCGGCCCTATCGTTGATCCAGGACCGGGGTACGTACGCCCCATGACTGAGGCTGCGTTGTTGCCTGCCGCGTAGAGGCCACGGATGACCGAGCCATCCTTGCGCAGCACACGCGCGTGCTGGTCAATGACAAGCCCGCCCATTGTGCCCAAATCGCCCGGCCAGACCTTCAATGCATAGAAAGGCGGTTTCTCGATTGGTCCGAGGTTGGGATTCGGTTTGACCCTCGGGTCGGAGTAGAAGCGATCATAGGCGCTGTCCCCACGATGGAAGTCCTCGTCCCTTCCGTTTCTGGCGAACTGAGAGAACCTCTTGGCGGTGGCCATCAGACCAGCCTCGTCGATTCCCATCTTGCGGGCGAGTTCCGGGAGCGAGTCAGCCTTGGTGATGATGCCATTCCTATACGCTGACTTCGGTGTAATACGCGGCATCATGTCGGTCCCGATTATGTAGTTGTTGCGATGCCGTGAATCGAGGATGAGATATGCCGGAATCGCTGGCACGACCCTGTTGCGCTGATACTGTTGGTGGCCACAGTCAACGTAGGACTGTGACTCGTTCATGAATCGCTGGCCGGAGCTGTCAACTATCATGCTGTACGGCATGGAGCGCTCGAAAAGCAATGTCCAAGGACCGCTCTTCAACCTGAGTGTCGGCATCCACCAGGCTTCATCCATCATGGCGACGGCGGCTCCGACGTCAATTCCGGCCTGGATACCACCCCCCGTATTGCCCGGGGCACCCACCGTCCACTCGGTGGTGATGGGGTGTTCCTGGTACTGCTGCCGCATTGCATCATTGTGTTCAAAGCCACCCGCAGCGAGTATGACACCACGCCTGGCCAGGATACGTATGTCCTTGCCATCTCTCTTGGCGGTGACACCTACAACGGCATCGCCTTCCGCTATGAGGCCCACCAGAGGGGTGTTGATCCAGACCGAGACGGAGCGGTCGAGTAGGATCTTGAGCAACTGGCCAACAAGCGCCCCACCCATGGAAATGCGCCGCTTGCCCATCATTCTCCACAGGACTGTGCGCCTAAGGACAACATCCATCGTGGTGCTGAACCCACTCCAGGTGCGCAGGAATAGGGGCAAGCTGCGAGCTTCAACGGCTCGCAGTGGCACGGGCATAGCCTGCACCCTGTCTTTCCACTCCTTCCCAAGCAGACGAGGGTCAAACAGCTCGCTCTCCAGGCAGCGACCCTGGGCGCAACCGCCGGCACGCTCAGGGTAGTAGTCCGGATAGCCTCGGGCAAAGACAGCCTTGAACCCCAGACTTTCGAGCCATTTCAGCATGTCAGGACCGGTCTTGAGATAGGTCTCACGAAGCTCTTTGGAGCTAGCCGGGCCCTTCTCCGGGATGACCTCATTCATATAGGCCAGCGCTGCCTCATAGGAGTCATCAACTCCGCACGCCTTCATGAGGTGGCTGTTCGGAATCCAGAAACCACCCCCCGACTTGGCGGTCGAACCCCCGACGCTGTCCATACTCTCGAGGACAATCACTTCGCATCCGGCATCACGAGCAGCTACCGCCGCCGTCAGGCCCCCAGCGCCTGATCCTACAACGACGACGTCTATTGCATGTTCGAATCCCATCTTGTGGCCTCCCGTCTCCCTCCGTCCAGCACTCGCAGCCTGACAATAGAACATGATCCCCATATTGCCAGTCGTTCGTCAACTTCCTGGTGTTGGTGCCCTGCCCCACCGGTTGTGGCTCTTCTCGGGGTGCAGTCGTCGGAATGAGGGACAACTCGAAGCTCGGGGGTCCTGACATTCTCCAGCCCTGCTTCCCTGACACTCCTGCACCTGCCGCCATGATTGTGGACCCCACACGGGGATGCTATACTTCCAGGCCTGATGAAGCCGGTCATAGAAGTTGAGCACCTGAGGAAGGGCTATGCCTCCGTGGTCGCCGTTGACGACGTGTCTTTCAGTGTGGCAGATGGGGAGATATTCGGTCTGCTCGGGCCGAACGGGGCGGGGAAGACCACCACGGTGGAGTGCCTTCAGGGCCTGCGCCGGGCCGATGGTGGCCACCTCCAGGTTCTGGGGATTGATCCGCAGTCACAGGCCGGCCAACTCCGCGCCTTGATGGGCTCGCAGTTGCAGGAATCGGCGCTGCCCGACCGGATCAAGGTCTGGGAGGCCCTGGACCTGTTTGCCTCGTTCAGCCCGCATAGCGCCGACTGGCCCACACTGATGGAGCAGTGGGGCCTGTCAGCCAAGCGGAATGCTTCCTTCTCCAGTCTCTCCGGCGGCCAGCGGCAGCGCCTGTTCATCGCCCTGGCTCTGGTCAACAGGCCCAAGGTGGTCTTCCTCGACGAGATGACTGCCGGACTGGACCCGGGAGCGCGGCGGGGGGCATGGGAGCTCATCCGGGGCATCCGTGATGGAGGGGCCACGGTGGTGCTGGTGACGCATTTCATGGACGAGGCGGAGAACCTGTGCGACCGCCTGGCCATTGTGGACCATGGCAGGATCGCAGCACTGGGCACGCCGCGTGATCTGATCACCGAGTACGCCGGTGAAGTGCGGGTGACCTTCAGCGCCGGGGAGGCCGATCTCTCCTGGCTGGCCGAGATACCGCACGTGCGCCAGGTGAAGCGGCGCGGCCCGGTGGTGGAAGTAGCCGGGGACGGCCCGATGGCGGTGCTGGTGGCCGGCGGCCTGGTGCAGCACGGAATGACGCCGGCCGATCTGCGCACGGAGCAGTCTACCCTGGAGGACGTGTTCCTGAAACTGACCGGCAGCGGCATGGGGAACTGAGGGAGACCGGTGCGCACACTGCTCAAGCTGACCTGGGTGGAACTGAAGCTCTTCGTACGGGAGCCGGTGACCATGTTCTTCACTCTCGTCTTTCCGATCATCGTTCTGTTTGTGATGGGCGGCGTCTTCGCGAATACGCCCGATCCGGATGCCTGGCGGGGGGTGGGGGCGATGAACTTCTATACCCCGGCGTACATCGGGCTGGTCATCGCCTCCATAGGGTTGGTCGGTCTACCGGTGCACCTGTCCGGCTACCGCGAGCGCGGGGTGCTGCGGCGGCTGCGGGCGTCGCCGATCCATGTGCTGAGCATCTTCAGCTCGCAGATCCTGGTCAGTTTCGTGATCGCCGTCGTGGGGGCCATCGTTATCACCGCAGTCGCCATGCCGGTGTATGACGTGGCGGCTCCGGAGGACCTCGCCCTGCTGCTGGCGGCGTTTGTGATCAGCGTGCTGACCTTCGCGTCCATCGGGATCCTGCTGGGGTCAGTGCTGCCCACAACCAGGGCGGCGCAGGGCGTCGGACTGGTGCTGTTCTTCATCATGTTCATGATCTCGGGCGGGGGCCCGCCGCCTGAAGTCATGAACGAGCCGATGCGGAGACTGGCGGACCTGACACCGCTGAAGTATGTCATCATCATGCTTCAGGACCCGTGGCTGGGTTTCTCCTGGAACATGGCCAACTTCGGGATCGTGGCGGGGTTCCTGGTGGTGCCGGGACTGCTCTCCGTGCGGTTCTTCCGCTGGGAGTAGGTGGGCTCATGCAAGTCAGTCCTTGATCTGACGAACCGGCGTCATCAGCCGACCGCGCCCATCCGCCGCAGTTCGCTGATGTGGCTTTCGGCGTAGCCCATCTCGCGCAGAATCTCGTCGGTGTGCTGTCCAAAACCGGTGGCCCAGTTCCTCATCTCCACAGGGGAATCACTGAGCCTGTGCATCGAGCCGATCTGTTTGAGGCGGCCCGCCACGGGATGGTCGGATTCCAGGATCATCCGGCGCGCGATCAACTGGGGGTCGAATTCCACCTCATCGATGCCGAGGACCGGAGCGAAGCAGGTGTCAGCATGCATGAGCAGCGCGGTCCACTCGTCCCGCGTTCCGGTCCCGAACTTCCCGGCGAAGAACTCGAACATCTCGTCCCGCTTCCTGCCCTCGTCGAACTGATGGGGGATGAACTGCTCGCAGTCCAGGAGCCGGCACAGATTGGCGAAGAACTTGGGCTCGAATGTGGCGATGGTGACGTGCTTCCCGTCCTTCGTCTCGTAGACGTTGTACCAGGGGTATTTGCCGTTCCAGATGGTTTCGCCCCGCTTGGGGACTGTTCCCCGATTGTAGAGGTAAGGATTGGTCTGCATCGAGGTCACTTCCGTTATGGCATCGGTGATGGAGACATCCAGGAACCGGCCCTGGCCCGTCCGTTCCCGCGCCATGAGCGCCGCCAGGATGCCCACTCCGGCAGACAGGCCGCCGCACCAGTCGGCGATGACCGACCCGGGTATGGACGGCTTCCCGCCCTTCGGTCCGGTCAGGTCGAGAAAACCGCTGATGGCCAGGTAGTTCAATTCATGCCCCACTATGTCCCGATAGGGCCCGTCCTGCCCGTAGCCGGACAGGGATGCGTAGATGATCCGGGGGTTGACCGCCTTGATGGTCTCGTAGTCAATGCCAAGGCGCTTGACCACGCCGGGGCGGAATCCCTCCATGACCACATCGGCGCTACCGGCCAGATCCTGGTAGACTTTCCTGCCCACTTCCATCTTCAGATTGACGCCGAATGTGCGGCAGTTGCGCAGGCCGGGATAGTCACTGAAGACCATCATGGTCAGCGCGCCATGGGTCTCCGGGTCAACATCTGAGATCCTGATGACGTCGGCGCCCAGGTCACTGAGCATTTCGGTGCAGAAGGCGCCGGGGCCGGTCCAGCACATGTTCATTATCTTGATGCCATCGAGCGCCAGTGCCATTCTTCTTTCGTCAACTCCTTTCGGCATTCGTCGCGGCGGCCGAGACAAGCCGTCTGCGGGTTCTTCTGCAAACCCATCGACCATTATCCGGTTGTCCCTTCGGATACTCAAGTTGCGGGCTGCGGGGGCGAAACGCGCGGGGCACCCAGATTCCCCCATCAAGTGCGGCATGACACCTGCAGATCACAGACGCGCTTTGGCAAGGCCATCGGGTTGTGATATTATCCCAGCGGAAGACCCCGCATCCCGGTTTGGCTCCGTAGTCAGATGGAATACCCCAAGCGCCAGGTCATATCAGCCCCTTAGACTGCACAGAGAGTGTGAACCCAGTCTTGGAGAGCAGCTCGACGAATCCGTTTGGCGACCATTTGCCCCAGAACGGAAGCAAGGAGGAAGGAAATGCCTGTCTTTGAGAGTACAGAGAAGATGTACGATGTGCTGGGGACCCTGTTCAATGTGCTGGCCTCAGACCCGGTGGTCGGTCCGAAGTACCGGGAGTCGAACATCGTCATCAAGTTCACCATAACCGACCCCGACGGGTTCATCTGGTTGGACAGGGACGCGAAGGTGATCTGCGGCCCGGCGGACCTGAAGCCGACGATAGAGATGACCCTGAGCGGCGACACCTGCCACCAGTTCTGGCTGCAGTCGATCTCCATGCCAGTGGCCCTGGCCAAGGGCCGGATCAAGGCAAAGGGGCCACTGCCGAAGGTGATCAAGCTGCTGCCCTTGCTGAAGCCAGCATACGCAGCCTATCCCGGAATCGCCAAGAAGCACGGTCTCCCCGTCTAGGAACTGCCAGGAGGTTAGCATGGCCAAGGAAGCCAGCATGAAGCAATTCGAGGAAGACAGGAAGGAAGCGACCAGGATCGCGGCACGGCTGCTGCTCGCATCGGGGACGACTTCGCCCAGAGTCGGAGGCGTCGGCGAGACAACGATACATATCATTGATGACGAGTGCCAGATCGAGGAGCTGTGCCAGGCCGTGGAGAGGATGGCCGAGGAGAACAAGCGTTGGGGGTTCTTCAAGAGGGACGCGGTGATGCTGCGGGATGCGGATGCGGTGCTGATAGTGACCTCGCTGCGCTGTCTGTCCGATCCGGGCGACTTCAACTGCAATTTGTGCGGGAAGCTGACCTGTGAATACAAGAGGCAGGCCGATATGCTGCCGAATGAGCCGGGGATCGCCTTCCCGGGCCCGCTGTGCATCTTCAGGGCCAACAACGTGGGCTACGCCATCGACAGCATGGTGGCCCTGGCCAGGAATCTGGGCATTGACTACGGCGTGTACTGGTCGGCGGGAGCGGCGGCGATGAGAATGAGGATCGTGCCCAAGAGCACAGGCTTCGCCCTGGCGGTGGCCATATCGGCCACGGAGAAGAGCCCCTTCCGGGATATCCCCAAGAAGTACGCTGAGATCAATGAGGCCACGATGAACGATCGGATCATCAAGAGGCTGTGGCCCCAGTTCCGCTCGATATACAGCTAGGGCAGTACGGAGAAGGAGTGAGGACGATGGCGATACGGGAGTCAGACGAGATGCTGCAGAGCGGGCTGGACAGGGCCGTTGACCTCATGGCTGTCGCCGCCCACAACAGCTTCCGCTTCGGGGGGGTGGATACGGTGAAGTTGATCTGCGCCGGGAAAGAGGAGATCGTGAACATCGCGGAGTTCTGCTACTCCATGGGCGACATGTCCCCCCTGGCCGCCCGGGACGGCAGGTTCGCCATGGAACTGGTGAAGGAACCGTGCGCCCTGCTGATAATGGGGGATAAGAGGAAGTCCGATTTCAACTATGACTGCGGCGCGTGCGGCTATAGGACGTGCCGCGAGATGAACAAGGCAGAGTGCGTTGAGGCGCTGACCGGGAACGGTCCGAGCTGCCAGTTCAAGAACATGAATGTGAACATAGCCGCCGACGCCGCCGCGGCCATGGCCTGGAGGCTGGGGCTGCATTGCAGGGTTTACAGTACGCTGGGCATGGCAGCCTTCGCACTGAAGGTGATCGACGACGTGGATTTCGCCGTCAGCGTATGCGTCAGCGTGGCCAGGAGAGACCCTTTCTTCGACAGGCATCAGTTCTGGACTGACGAATACTGGGACGAGATATTCAGGAAGGAATTCCCCACTTACACCCGAGGGTTCATCGGGGCCGTCGAGGACGAGGGCTAGACGGGGGCGGCATACATGAGCAAGGCCCATCTGAATCAGGTTATCGCGTCGCACCTGGCGGAGATCAAGGCAGAGGAAGACCCGGGCAGGGTGATCTACATCTTCGAGAAGGGCGACCTCGGCGAGGACGCGGTCACCTACGAGGCCCTCTATGCCAACTCGAACAAGATAGCGCGATTCCTTCTGGACCGCGGCATTGGCAAGGGCGATACATACGCCGTGTTCATGAGAAACCATCCGGAGTTCGTGTACTCCCTGCTGGCCGGGCCGACCATAGGAGCGGTGATGGTGCCCATAGACCCGCGGTCGAGGGGCGACCGGCTGAGGTTTCTGCTCCGGGACTGCGGGGCCAAGGCGGTGGTGGTTTCGGGCGAGTGCCTGGGGCAGCTTGAGGAGGTGGTCAAGGATGTGCCTTACCTGAAGCTGATCTCCGTTGCCCACAGGCCGGAACAGGGTATCCCGGTGACCGGGAAGCACCACGTGTTGAACGAAGTCCTGGAGAAGACCTCGTGGAACGCCGTGGAGCAGCAGATAATGGACGTCCGCCATCCGATGCAGATCATCTATACCTCGGGGACAACAGGGGACCCCAAGGGCGTGGCCATACGGAACAACAGGACGGGACTGTTCAACATCCTGACCAAGATCGTCTGGAAGTACGACAACAGCGACGTCCTGTACAACGGGCTGTCGCTGACACACGGCAATGCTCAGACGGTGACCCTGTTCCCGGCTTTCGCCATGGGGATCAAGGCGGTGTTCAGCGCCCGGTTTACCAAGACCAGGATATGGGGCATATGTCGGAAGTACGGTTGCACCTCGTTCTCTCTGCTGGGCGGGATGATGGCGGGGATATACAACGAACCGGAGAGGCCGGATGACGGGGACAACCCGGTGCGGGTGGTGATCAGCGCAGGTACACCGCCGCCGCTGTGGGAGGGATTTGAGAAGCGGTTCAATGTGAAGATCCTGGAGTGGTACGGCTCCGTGGAGGGGGGGTTCGCCTACAAACCGATCGGAGATGGCCCGATAGGGTCATTCGGCAAGCCGGTGCCCGGTGTGATGGAGATGAAGGTGGTGGATGACGAGGACAGGGAGGTACCCGCGGGGCAGACCGGCGAGCTGATCTCCAGGCTGCTCCGGGGGGAGACCAAGGTGGACTACCTGGGGAAGCCGGAGGAGTCCAAGGAGAAGACCAGGGGCGGCTGGCTGAGGACGGGGGATATGGTCCATAAGGACAAGGAGGGGTGGTATTTCTTCGACTACAGGAAGGGGACGGAACTGCGCAGAGCGGGCGACTTCATTCAACCGGACTACATCGAGACGGTGATTGGAAAGCACCAGGATGTGAGCGAGGTCTGCGTCTACGGGATTCCGTCGGCCTCGGGAGCGCCGGGGGAGAGCGATCTGGTGGCGGCGGTGTCCCCGCTGGAGGGACACGCCATAGACCCCAGATCGGTCTTCGACCTGTGCAAGAAGGAGATGGCAGCCAACTACATCCCGACCTACCTTCACGTCCTGGAGGAACTGCCCAAGACGCTGACGGAGAAGCCACTGACCCGCGAGCTGAAGCAGTTGGCCGAACAGGGGGTGGGCAGAATGTACAGGTTCGAGGACTACAGGTAGACCCCTGTGAGGGATAGCGCCGATACGGAGGTGTGGTAGATGCCATACACCGAACTGAATCTCGATCTGACTGAGGAACACAGGCTCATCAAGAGGGAGGTGCATGATTTCGCCGTCGAGGTGCTCAGGCCGGCATCCCTCGAGCTGGACAAGATGTCGCCAGAGGACGTGACCAGAAAGGGCTCGCCCTACTGGCAGTGCATGGCCCAGGCATACCGGAACAACTATCACACCGTGCTCATTTCCGACGAGTACGGGGGGCTGGGGCTGGACCCGCTGGGGGTGCACATCTTCTGGGAGGAGCTGTCCTACGGCAGCGTGGGGTTTGCCGTTTCGCTGGGGTGCAGCTGCTTCTCTTCCTTCTACGCCACGCTGCTCTGCGACGACTACTTGATAGAGAAGTTCGTGTTGCCATTCGTCAACTGCAAAGATGCCAGCGTGATGAGCTGCTGGGGGATCACCGAGCCGGCCCACGGTTCGGACAACCTGATGACGGGAACCCCCTTCTTCCGCGACCCCTGCGCCTGTCAGGAGGTGAGAGCGGTGAAGAAGCGGGGGAAGTGGGTGCTCAACGGGCAGAAGTCGGCGTGGGTCTCCAATGGCCCCATTGCATCCGATGCGGCTCTGTTCGTGAACCTCGATCCGGGCATGGGTTTCGCCGGGGGGGGCATAGCCCTGGTGGACCTCAACCAGAAGGGCATTTCCAGGGGCAAGCCGCTGAACAAGATGGGACAGCGGGAGCTGCCACAGGGGGAGATCTTCTTCGATGATGCGGTGTGCCCCGACGAACACATGATCATCGACCCCGAGAGCTACGAGGCGATCACGGAACTTACCCTGGGACACGCCAATGCCACCATGGGGGCGTACTTCACGGGCGTGGCCCAGGCGGCCTACGACATGGCCATGGAGTACAGCCGGGACCGGGTGCAGGGCGGGAAACCCCTTTGCCAGCATCAAATGGTGCAGAGCAGGCTGTTCGACATGTTCATAGCCATCGAGACGGCCAGAGCCTTCTCGCGAAGCGCCATGGTGTTCAACATGAACACCACGCCGCCCCTGGTGCAGTACTCCATTGCTTCGAAGGTGTACTGCACGGAGGCGGCCTTCAAGGTGACCAGCGAAGCGGTGCAGCTGTTCGGAGGGCACGGCCTGACCAAGGATGCCCCTGTGGAGAAGCTGTTCAGAGACGCCAGGGCGGGGATGATCGAGGACGGATCGAACGACTCGCTATCGCTGGCCGCCGGAGAGATGCTGCTGAGGGAGGTACAGTAGCCATAGACAAGGCGTACATCGCTGGCGTGGGGATGATACGCTTCGGCAAGTATGCCGACAAGACGGTGCGTTCAATGGCGGAGGAGGCCATCCGGCTGGTGCTGCAGGACGCCGGATTGACGGCCGGCGACCTGCAGGCGGTGTTCTTCTCCAACACCTTCTGGGGCATGTTCTCCAATCAGCACTCCATCCGGGGGCAGGTCATCCTGCGGGGGATGAAGATCGACAAGATACCGGTGACCAATGTGGAGAACGCCTGCGCGGGAGGGGCGACGGCGCTGCACCTGGCCTACGCCAGCATACGGGCGGGCATGTTTGACGTGGCCATGGCCCTGGGCTCGGAGAAGATCAGCCATCCGGACAAGAACCTCTCGCTGGGAGCGTATGCCTCCTGCATGGATGTGGAGAACTTCCTGCAGCACATCAACATGATCATGGAAGTGAGCAAGACCTTCAAGGTGAAGATACCGGAGGACCAGACGGCTCCGGGGGAGGGCCGGAGCATCTTCATGGACGCCTACGCCACTGCGGCGCGGTGGCATATGGACCGGTTCGGGTCGACCCAGGATCAACTGGCGGTAGTCTGCTCCAAGAACCACTGGCACGGGTCTCTGAACCCGCTTTCTCAGTATCAGAATCCCATGACGGTCGAGGAGATACTGGCGGACAAGGCCATCGCCTATCCGCTGACCCGGGCGATGTGCGCGCCGGTGGGGGACGGGGCGGCGGCAGCCATAGTCTGCTCGGAGCGATTCCTCAAGAGGCTGAGCAGTCCCCGGCCGGTGAGGATACTGGCGTCGGTGCTGGGTCAGGGGGCAGACCGGGGACTGGACGACACCGACATCGGCGAGAGGCTGTCCAGGCAGGCCTATGAGATCGCCGGGCTGGGGCCGAAGGACATCGACACCGCAGAGTTGCATGACGCAACTGCTTTCGGGGAGCTGCATCAGACCGAGGCCATGGGATTCTGCCCGCTGGGGGAGGGCGGCCCCTACGCCTTGACTGGGGCGACGAAGCTGGGCGGGGCCAAGCCGATCAACACCAGCGGGGGGCTGGAATGCAGAGGGCATCCCATAGGGGCTTCGGGGCTGGCCCAGATCTATGAACTGGTGACGCAGCTCCGGGGTGAGGCCGGGGTCCGCCAGGTGGACGGGGCACGGATAGCGCTGGCGGAGAACGGGGGCGGCAATATCGGAGTGGAAGAGGCCGCCATGTGTATCCACGTGCTCGAAAAGAGCGGCCGGTAGCACGCCGGAACGGGAGCCGCTGCCGGCACCCGGGCTCTGCGCCCACCGGGCAGAGAGGCTGAGGGGATGCCCTCCACGGAGATCTACCCAGTTCACCAATCCGGAGGTTGAGGGAATTGGCCAAGTACGACCTCACGGGGAGAACCGTGCTGATCACGGGCGCCTCAAGCGGCATAGGCAGGGAGCTGTCGAGGTGCTTTGCGGCCGAGGGCAGCAATCTGGTGCTGGGATGTCATCCATCCGAGAAGGAGTCCCTGGAAGGGTTGATCGCTGAGCTGGCAGGCAGCCACGGGGTGAGGGTGTCAGGCTTGGCCATCGACCTTGCAGACAGCAGAGGACCGGAGGACTTCTACCATTCGGTCAGGCGGACTGCAGGCAGGATAGACGTGCTGGTCAACAATGCCGGAGTCCTGCACTACGGGTCTTTCGCGGACATACCTCTGGAGGATCACGAGCTGCTGGTCAAGCTGAATGTATTGGCATACTTGAAACTGATGCGGCTCTTCCTGGCGGACATGGTCAAGGCCGGGGAGGGCAGGATACTCAACGTGGTGTCCGCGGCAGCCTTCCAGCCCACGGTGCACCATGCCACTTACGGGGCTTCCAAGGCATTCATGCAGAGTCTGAGCGAAGCGGTTGACCAAGAGCTGAGAGGGACTGGTGTCAGGGTGTTCACCTTCAACCCTTCCTACACCAGGACGCCCCTCCTCAGCCGGGGAGGGTTTCCGGTCAAGATCTGGTGGTACAGGATCAGCGGTCTGAGCGATCCGGCCGACATGGCGCGACAGGCAGTGAGGGTCTTCAAGCAGGGAAAGCCGGTGTTCATCCCGGGGCTGAGGAACTGGCTGGTGCATTCGATTCTGATCAGGCTGATGCCCAGAAGCCTGCTGAACGCCCTGGGCCGATGGGTATTGCGGGCCGAGGGCTGAGATGGCCGCCCGGGTGCCCCCCGTCTTCAGCGGGTCTCGCCACGGAGGTCGTCCAGTTTCATGAAGCCGAAAGGCGCAAACTGGGCAGCGTCTGTTTCGGCCACGACGCTGCCGGGCAGCATGGAGTTGTCGCCCACAGTACGGACAGCGCCGAGGACGCGGACCACCTCGACGTCAGCCCAGGGATCGTGAGGCGAGGATTGCAGCTTCAGCGTGGCCTCGCCGAACTCCACGAGGCGGTGATTCATCCTGACTATCTCTCTGACTAGGCGTGGGTTGTAGTCGAAACCATTCCCTTGAGGGGCAGGGAAGTACTTGAAGTTGTAGACCAGTACATCGCTGGGAGACTGGAAACTCTGGGCGATGATGGTCTGGGCCATCTCGTCATTGCACTTGCCGGTGAGCTTGGCCTTGATCTCCAGGAAGCGCACCCCGTGTCTGGCCGTCCACCCTTCGATGCCCTTCCCTCGGCGGACTAGGTGAATATCGGCCATCTTCTTGGGGTAACCGTAGATCTCCCGGCCCAAGATGAGAGCGATGTCGTTGGTTACAGGCATGGACAGACAGTAGGAACCCTCCTCGCCGCCGAATTCGGCGCGCAGGAAGAGGGCGCTCTCCCTATAGGTAACGCCGAAATTGGTGCGGGGGTAGTTGGCCACAAAGACAAACCCGATGGGCAGCGCAGCCGGCTTGAGGGGTGGAGGGAGCAGGGCGTTCAGCGTCTTGGGCGTGGTCTCGAAGAAGACGGTGAGCATCTCCGCATCATGGAAGTCTCCGGTCTTCCAGGCGCCGGCGGCAAGTTCCTGTGCTGACTTGACGAATCCCATAGCCAACCTCCCTAGCGGAATAGTCTCGACTGGAGCACCCAAGGTGTGCGAATCACAGCGGCCGACTGCACCCGGGACAGACCGTCCCGATTAGATCACACCAGTTGGCGGCAGTCAATGGGCGTGCGGCTGGCAGCAGCGTTCTGGCGCGGAGTCGGGACGGCCGGGTATACTGGTTCGTATCGCATCCTATGGGGGGACGATGGGTCTGATGCCGACGCTGTATGTTGTAGCCACGCCCATCGGCAATCTGGAGGACACCACCCTTCGGGCGATACGGGTACTGGGGGAGGTGGGGCTGATCGCGGCCGAGGACACCCGGAGGACCAGGATCCTGCTCAACGCCCACGGGATCAAGACCCCGCTGACCAGCTACCATGAGCACAATAAGATAGTCAAGCTGGGCTATCTTCTGGACTGCCTGCAGACCGGGGATGTGGCCCTGGTCTCGGAAGCGGGCACCCCCGGGCTGAGCGATCCGGGGTACGAGCTGATCGTGGCGGCGGCAGAACAGGGGATCAGGGTGGTGCCCATCCCCGGCCCGTCGGCGGTGGCTACCGCCCTGTCGGCCGCAGCGCTGCCCATGGGCCGGTTCACCTTCGTGGGCTTCCTGCCCAAGAAGAAGACAGAGAGGGTGCGGCTGCTGCAGTCAATAGCCCGGGAGACGGGAAGCATCATGGCCTTCGAATCGCCCCACCGTCTGGCGGCCTCGCTGGCCGACATCCTCGAGGTCCTGGGCAACCGGCGGATTGCCGTAGCCCGTGAACTGACCAAGGTCCACGAGGAGATCTTCCGGGGCACGGTACAGGAGGCCTTGGAGCACTTCCGGCAGCCCAGGGGGGAGTTCACCCTGATCGTCGCGGGCGGCGGGCAGGCAGAAAGCCCGACGCCGACTGCTGCCGTGGAGGACGAACTGCGCTCCCTGTTGAAGCAGGGGGTGGCGGCCAGGGCGGCGGTGGCAAAGGTCTCCGCCATCTCGGGAGCGCCCCGGAAAGAGCTGTACCGCCTCTGCCTGAAGCTGAAGCGCGAAGAGGGATTGTGATAGAATACCTGGTGAGCCAGAGCTAGATGGAGAGAATCCTCGTCGCCGTGGCGTGGCCCTACGCCAATGGCCCGCTGCACCTGGGGCACGTCGCCGGCGCCTACCTTCCCGCAGACATCTTCGCCCGGTATCACCGCGCCAAGGGGAACCGGGTGCTGATGGTCTCCGGCAGCGACCAGCACGGAACGCCGATAACCATCACCGCCGAGCAGGAGGGGAAGCCCCCCCAGGAGATCGCCGCCAAGTACCATGCGGGGTTCCTGGACTGCTGGCGGAGGATGGGGATCAGCTTCGACCTGTTCACCAGCACGGGCACGGCCAACCACGCCAGGGTGGTCCACGATTTTTTTCTGAAACTCCTGGACAAGGGCTACATCTACCGGGACAAGATGCCCCTGCCCTATTGCGCCAAGTGCCAGCGGTACCTGCCCGACCGCTATGTGGAGGGGACCTGTCCCTTCTGCAGCTACGCCGAGTCAAGGGGAGACCAGTGCGACAAGTGCGGCAAGCCCCTGGGCCCGCTGGAACTGGGCAACCCGCGCTGCCGCCTCTGCGGCAGCCCGCCTCGGACCGAAGACTCGGAGCATTTCTTCCTCCGTTTGAGCGCCTTCAGGGACCAGTTGCTGGACTGGGTGCGGCAGCAGAGCGGCTGGCGGCAGAACGTGCTCAATTTCACCCAGCGCTACCTGGAGGAGGGGCTGAAGGACAGGGCCATCACCCGGGACATCGAGTGGGGCATCCCCATTCCGCAGCCGGGCTTTGAGAAGAAGCGGATCTACGTCTGGTTCGAGGCGGTCATTGGCTACCTCTCGGCCAGCAAGGAGTGGGCCGCGGCGGGCAAGAACGATGACGGCTGGGCGGACTACTGGCAGGGGGAGTCGAAGAGCTACTACTTCATCGGCAAGGACAACATCCCCTTCCACACCATGATCTGGCCGGCGATGCTCATGGGGTACGGCGGGCTGAATCTGCCCAGCGATGTGCCGGCCAACGAGTTCCTGACCATTGAGGGCCGCAAGCTGTCCACCAGCCGCAACTGGGCGGTGTGGCTGCCGGACTACCTGGAGCGGTATGCGCCCGACCCCCTGCGGTACCTGCTGTCGGCCAACATGCCGGAGAGCGCCGACGCGGACTTCTCCTGGCGGGAGTTCGTGCGGCGGAACAACGACGAGCTGGTGGCTACCTACGGCAACCTGGTCCACCGGGTGATGACCTTCACCCACCGCCATTTCGAGGGCTGCGTGCCGCAGCCGGGCGACCTGGATGCCGCCAGCAATGCCCTGCTCCGGAAAGCCGAGTCCACCCTGGCCGCTGTGGACGAGTCCCTGGCGCACTGCCGCTTCCGGGAAGCGGTCAGGGCGGCCATGTCCCTGGCCCAGGAGACCAATCGCTATCTGGATGAGAAGTCACCCTGGAAGACGGTGAAGACGGACAGGCAGGCCTGCGCCACGGCTCTGTTCGCCTCATTCTCGGCCATCTCCTGTCTGAAGACGGTCCTGGCCCCCTTCCTGCCCTTCAGCTCCCAGAAGCTGCACGCCATGCTGGGCGGGCAGGGGGAGGTGACGGCGGAGGGGTGGGGGCTCCACGCCGTGCAGCCGGGCCAGAGGCTGGGCGCGGCGGAGACCCTGTTCACCAAGCTGGATGAGGCGGTGGTCGCCGCAGAGAGCAGCCGTCTGGGCAATGGACAGGGCTAGGGGTTTGGCCTAAGATGTTACGGAGGGGACAGCCTTGAGCATCGCTTCGATCTGCCTTCCCGTTCAGCCCCAACTCCTCCGTGTGGAGAAGAGGCTGGAGAAGGTGGTGAAGACGGCCCCCAGCCAGATGGTAGAGCCGTTGGAGCATGCGGTGCAGAACGGGGGCAAGCGCATCCGCCCCGCCCTGACCCTGCTGGCGGGGAAGTTCCACCGCTACGATCTGAAGCTGCTCATACCCATGGCAGCCGGGGTGGAGCTGCTGCACACGGCCACCCTTATTCACGACGACACCGTAGATGATGCTTCACTGCGCCGGGGCAAGGACAGCATCAAGCACCGCTGGGGCAACTCCAATGCGGTGCTGCTGGGCGACTACCTCTTCGCCACCTCGGCCGGCTTCGTGGCCGAGACCAGGAACATCAGGGTGATCAAGCTCTTCGCCCAGACCCTGATGACCATCTGCACCGGGGAGATCGAGGAGTCGCTCTATGCCTTCAACAACAGCCGGGATCTCTACTTCCAGACCATCGGCAACAAGACGGCCTCCCTCTTCTCCGCGGCCAGTGAGTCCGGTGCGGTGCTCAGTGAGGCGCCGGAGGAGGCTGTCCAGGCCCTGAAGGACTACGGCTACAATCTGGGCATGAGCTTCCAGATCGTGGATGATATCCTGGACTTCGTGGGCCAGAAGGAGACCCTGGGCAAGCCGGTGACCAACGACCTGAGCCAGGGGGTGCTCACATTGCCCGTGATCCTGCTCCTGGACAGGCCGGAGAGCAGCGAGGCGAAGAGGATCAACCGGGCCATCCAGGAGGACAAGGCGGCCGCCGCGGCGGTGATCGCCGAGGTGGTGCACGGCTCCCCGGTGCTTGAGGAATGCTACCGCGTGGCCGAGGACTTCTCGGCCCGGGCCCGCTCCGCCTTGGAGCCGCTTCCCCGGAACAAGGTCTATCACTCCCTGGCCGAGTTGACAAAGTACGTCACCGAGCGGAAGAACTAGCCCGAAGCGCCGCTCCCGGGCAGTCAGTCCTCCAGCGTCTCAGTGATCCAGCGTCTCAGTGATCCAGGCAGGCGATACCTCCTTGAATCGGTCCACGGCATACTGACAGGCTTCAAGGGCCTCTTTGCGGTGGGGAGCGCCCACGGCCACAACCAGGAGCACCTCGCCCACCCGCAGCCGGCCAATCCTCTGGATCAGGGCCACGTCCTCCAGCCGCCACCGGTCCCGGATCTCGCCGGCGATGCCGGTCAGCTCCCGCCGGGCCAGGTCGGCGGAGGCGGCCTGCAGCTCCAGCCAGCGGACCCGGCGGCCTTCCTGGGACAGGTTGCGCACCATGCCGATGTAGCTGATCACCACGCCGTAGGCATCACGGCGGACAGCGTTGAAGGCCGTCTCGGGGAGGATGGGGGCGGCGGTGACTTCGATCAGCAAGGCGGACCTGCTTCTAGGGGCCGAACCTAGGTGGAAGCGCTGGGGACGGGGTCACTGAGCAGCTTCTCCAGGGCCTCGCCCTCAATGGTCTCCTCAGCGATGAGCTTCTGGGCGATCTGGGTCAGCTTGGCTTTGTCCTCGGTGAGGATGGTCCTGGCCACATCGTAGGCCTTCTCAATGATAGCCCGGATCTCCCGGTCTATTTCCAGGGCTGTTCTCTCACTGTAGTTCTTCTGCTCCGAGATTTCCCGCCCCAGGAAGACCAGCTCCTCTCTGCGGCCAAAGGTGCGCAGCTCCAGCCTGTCGCTCATGCCGTACTCGGTGACCATGGATCGCGCGATATTGGTTACTCGTTCGATATCATCGTGAGGCCCCGTGGTCCGCTCATTGAAGACTATTTCCTCAGCCGCATGGCCAGCGAGTGCTACGGACAACGCATCCATAAGTTGAGAGCGAGTGTGTATATAGCGATCTTCCGCTCGCAGAGGCCTCATGTAGCCAAGAGCCATCCCCCGGGCAACTATGGAAATCTTATGCGGGCGGTCGGCATTGGGCAGCTTGTTGGCCACCAAAGCATGCCCGGCCTCATGGTAGGCAGTCATCTCCTTCTCCTTGGGGCTGATCAGGCGGCTCCTCTTCTCCGGTCCGGCGATGACCCGATCTATGGCCTCTTCAAGGTCGTTGGTTCCGATGCTCTTCTTGTTCCGCCGGGCGGCCAGAATGGCTCCCTCGTTGACCAGATTGGCCAGGTCGGCGCCGCTGAATCCCGGCGTCTGTTTGGCGATCTTCTCCAGATCTACGGATTCCTCGAGAGGCTTGCCCTTGGCGTGAACCTGGAGGATGGCCTTCCTGCCGAGGATATCGGGCCGGTCGAGGGTCACCTGACGGTCGAAGCGGCCGGGGCGGAGCAGGGCGGGATCGAGGATATCGGGCCGGTTGGTGGCTGAGATGACGATGACGTTGGTGGAGGTATCGAAGCCGTCCATCTCCACCAGGATCTGGTTCAGGGTCTGTTCACGCTCATCATGCCCGCCGCCCAGTCCGGCGCCGCGGTGGCGGCCCACGGCGTCGATTTCATCGACGAAGATGAGGCAGGGGGCGTTGCGCTTGGCCTGATCGAAGAGGTCCCTCACCCGGGAGGCGCCCACGCCGACGAACATCTCCACGAACTCGCTGCCGCTGATGGAGAAGAAGGGCACGGAGGCCTCGCCGGCGATGGCCCGGGCCAGCAGGGTCTTGCCCGTTCCGGGTGGACCGACCAGCAGCACGCCTCTGGGGATACGGGCGCCCAGGGCGGTGAACTTCTCCGGGGATTTGAGGAACTCCACGATCTCCTGGAGTTCTTGCTTGGCCTCCTCCACTCCGGCCACATCGGCGAAGGTCACCGTGGGCTTGGCCCCGCTGAAGAGCCGGGCCCGGCTGCGGCTGAAGTTGAAGGCCTGGCTGTTGGCCCCCCGCGCTCCACGGAGGAGGAACCAGAACAGACCGACGAGGAGGAACACCGGCAGGAGGGTGAAGATCAGCGACGTCCAGTCGAAGCCGCTGGACCAGGAGGTCTCGAAGGGTATGCCGCTATCCGTGAGCAGCTTGCTGAAGTCGGCCACGTTCTCCGTGGCTATTTCGGATTGGAGCTTCTCATCCTCACTAGTGATGACGGACAGCTTCTTCTGGTCGATGATCTTGACTTCCTTCACCTGGCCAGAGTCCACCATGGTCAAGACCTCGGAGTAGGTGATCTCCTCCACCTTCTTGCCCCGGGGGAGGAAGGTGATCACCAGTACCACGATGGCCACGATGATGAGGAGGTAGAAGAGGGTGTGCTGCCGCTTAATCTTCATCTGTCACGCTGCATTCCAGCCACATAAGTTTATCGCGCATTATAGCACAAAGCAACCGCGGGCCCTCTCTGCGGCCTGCGGGCGGAGGGCGGGGTTGGGCAGCGCCGGATAGGCCGTGGACAGCGTGCGATAGAATATTAGGACGGGGCCATCAGACCGTTCGGAGACCGAGGCTCCCGGAACAGCCATGCCGGCCAATCTGCCACCCCAGTACTACGAAGCCGAGAGACGCTACCGCCAGGCCAAGACGCCCCAGGAGAAGATCGAGGCCCTGGAGGAGATGTTCTCCATCATGCCCAAACACAAGGGCACCGACCGGCTGCGGGCCGAGTTGCGGACCAAGATCGCCAGGTTCTACGAAGAGGCCGAGAAGCGGCCCATGGTGGGCCGGAAGGGCAGCCTCCTCTACTACGTGAAGAAAGAGGGGGCGGGGCAGGCCGTCCTGGTGGGGCCGCCCAACACCGGCAAGTCACAGCTGGTCACCGCGCTGACCGGGGCCGCCTCGCCGGTGGCCGACTATCTGTTCACCACCCGGCTGCCCATCCCGGGCATGATGGAGTTCGAGAACATCCAGATCCAGCTGGTGGACCTCCCGGCGATAACCGCGCCCGGCGTCACCTCCTGGCTGCCCAACATCATCCGCAACGCCGACCTGCTCCTGCTGGTGGTCGATCTCGGCGGGGAGCCAGCGGCCCAGGCGGAGACGGTCCTGGACTGGCTGGCCGGGTTCCGGATCGGGGTGGCCGGGGATTCCCGAAGGGCCGAAGAGGTCACGGTGCAGAAGAAGGCCGGGATCGTGGCCAACAAGGTGGATGCGCCGGGGGCGGCGGAAGGTCTGCGGGCCCTGGAGTCGCGCCATCAGGGCGGTCTGCCCACCATCGCGGTGTCCGCCCTGCGGGGCCAGGGACTGGAAGAGCTGCGCCGGGACGTATTCCGGGCGCTGGACATCATCCGGGTCTACACCAAGGTGCCGGGGCAGAAGCCCGACCTGAGGGACCCGGTGGTCCTCAAGAGGGGCAGCACCGCCCTGGACGCTGCCGAGTCGGTCCACAAGGACTTCGGCCGGAATCTGAAGTACGCCCAGGTCTGGGGCTCGGGCAAGTTCGCCGGTCAGAGGGTGAAGCGGGACTGCGTCCTCCAGGACGGGGACGTCATCGAGCTGCACATCTGACCGCACCCGCCGTCCGGGAGAGGAGCCGCAACCTACTCCGGCAGCCCGAAGTTGGCCCGCACCCTGGCCCAGTCCTCCTTCGACGGCAGGACGTAGTTCCGGGTCCTGGCGGGGACAGGCAATCCGCTGCCCTTTCTGATATCCGCCGCCATCTCGGCCATCTTCATACCCACCATGACCGAATCCAGGATGGGCACCACCTGGCCGTCGACGGTGATCTTGTTGAACCCCGCCATGCTGCAGAGCAGACTGGTCCCGGCGCAGCCCAGGATGATGACATCAGCCCCGTCGGCCACGCACTCCCGGGCCACTTCGGCCACGGCGTCCGCGGCCATCTGGGGATTGCCCAGCCATTTGTCCCAGATCCTGGCGAAGGGTTCCTTGTCGAACCTGATGCCGTTGGGGATCAGCCGATCCTGAAGCCCGTGCTCCCGGACCTGCTCCTCGATCTGGGCCAGTTGTCCGGGCATGTTGGTGCCGATGATGGCGAAGCGGCGGCCGATCTGGGAGGCGAAGTGCATCGCCGACTCGGCCGGGCCGAAGATGGGCAGGCCGACCACCGCCCGGGCCTCCCTCACCCCGGGGTCCCCGAAACAGTGGACGCAGGCGGCGTCGAAGCCTTCCTTGTCGGCCTCAATGAAGGCCTCCACGATGGCCACCCTGTCCAGGAGGGCGAAGTAGGGGTTATCGAAATCCAGGACGTTGTCTCCCTTGAGCCCCCGCTTGATGGGCTTGAGGACAACCTTGGTATCGGCCCGGAGCACCTTGTTGAAGCTCTGCTGCACCATGCTGAACCAGATGTCGTGGAATCCCTCGGGCATCTCCGTGATGTGGACCAGACAGATTCTCATGCTACCCCCTTTCGCTTGCTTGGAGTCCGAAAAGGCGATGGGCGTTGTCGGTGGTCTTCCCGGCCACCGTCTCCGGCGGCAGGCCCTTGATCTCGGCCACGGCCAGCAGGACCCGGGCAACGTCGGCCGGCTCCGAGCGGTGCCCCTGATACGCCACGGGGCAGTCCGTTTCCAGGAGGAGGCTCTCCAGCGGGGCCTCCTTCACGGCCCGGCGATGCTCGGCGTGATACTCCACGGCCGGGGTGGCCGAGATGAAGTAGCCCCGGTCAATGATCTCCCTCAGCACGCTGGTCGGCCCGGTGTACCAGTGAAAGACGGCCTTGTCCACGCCGGCCCCGGAGGCCAGGGTGAAGGAATCCCGCCAGGCATAGCGGGAATGGATGATCGCCGGCTTGCCTGACCGCCGGGCCAGGGCCAGGACGGCGTTGAAGGCCCGGTGCTGCAGTTCTTTGCCGGCGGCAGCCACCACCCTCTTGTGATAGTCTAGGCCCACCTCGCCGACGGCCACGGCCTGCGGCAGGTGGTCTTCCATGAAACGAATACCCTCGCGCAGCGGCGTGGCATTGGTGAGCAGTCCGGGATGGAGGCCCAGCGCCGCATAGACGAAGCCCACGTGCGTCGCGGCCATCTCCAGCACCCTCCTGTTCGAGTCCGGGTCCGAGCCGACAGCCACTATGGCGGTCACCCCGGCCTCACCGGCCCTCTCCAGGGCCGCGGGCAGGTCCGGCAGTTCCTCCAGGTGGGCATGGGTGTCAACCAGTCTGTGGGCGGGGCTCATTGGCCGAGGATGTGCCCTTCGACAATGGCGCGCACCGCGGCCGGTCCCGGGGAGGCAGCGGGCAGCTCCGTGATGGGTCGGCCGATGAGGTCGAACTGGCCGATGGCCTCATCCTGGGGAACAACTCCCAGAACCTCAATGCCGATCTCACCGGCGGACCGCCGGAGCAGGTCCTCGTTGCCCTGGACCCGGTTGAACACCAGGCCCAGCTTGTCACAGCGGATCACCCCATCATCCCGGACCATCTTCTTGATCAGGGCCGCGGTCTGCAGCCCCCGGGTGGTGGCGTCGCTGACCACGATCAGGACATCCAGGTGGCGGACCACCTGCCGGTTGATCTGCTCCACGCCGGCTTCGCCGTCGATGATGATGCTGTCAAAGCTCCTGGAGAGGGTCTCGATGGCCCCCCGGAGCAGGTCGTTCACCGGACAGAAGCAGCCCAGGGTTTCGGTGCGGCCCATGGCCAGCAGGGCGAAACTGTCCGTCTCCACCAGTGCCTCCAGGACCATGTAGTCCAGCATCTCCCCGAGCTGGGCCTTCTCCTCCTGGCTGCCGCTCCGGGCCGTCTTGATGATCTCCTCACGGACCTGGCCCATGGTCCGCTTCACCCGCACCCCGACGGCTCCGGGCAGGCCCAGCGCGGGATCGGCATCGATCAGCAGCAGCCGTCCGGCCCGGCCGCCGTCCAGCAGGGCCCGGGTCATCATGGCCGTGAAGGCCGTCTTGCCGGTGCCTCCCTTGCCGGAGACGGCCACCAGCCTCTTCTTCGGGGGCGCCGCCTTCTCAGCCAGCGGACGCCTCCGGGGCAACGTCCTTCTGTTTGCGGATCTTGATGACCTCCTTGATCTCATCGCACACCGGTTCATCGGGGCAGGTCCGGCAGTCCCCCCCGTAGCTGCAGACGTAGGCATCGAAGCCCCGGGCCTTCCAGTCGGCGGCCAGCAGGCTCTTGTAGATCTTCCGCACCTGAGCGCCGATGTCGTCCAGCGGCCCCAGGTCCTCCCGGCTCGAGGTGACGAAGAGGATCTCCATGGCCTCCACCTTGGGGACTTCCTGCTTGAAGACGGCCATGAGGGCCCGGCCCAGTGTCTCGAAACCGAAGCCCCTCTGGGCGACATCACGGCTGACCCTGGACCAGATGAGCTGGGAGGTGCTCCGGATCATGTATCCCTCTATCCGGTCGGCCACAAACTGGGTGTGCTCCAGCGTCTGATGATCCTTCTCTGTCAGCTGTGGTCCGGCCATGATCAGCACCTGACCGAAGGGCAGGCTGGCCCCCGGCGACTCGGGGATATCGGGGCCGATGAGGGTGATCCGGCCTTCTCTGACCAGGGCGGGATTGTCCGTCCAGAACAGGAAGGCGCAGGAGCCGGCGTCGGGGTTGCCCATCTCGGCGAAGGTGTCGCCCCGGAGGATGATGCCCGGGTTGGCCCCCGGGCCGACCCTGACCGGCAATCCGTCGAGGAGCCGGTCCACCCCCGGCGGGCAGTCCATCTCCCGGATCGGCCTGCCCTTCCGGCGGAGATCGGCCACATACGCGGCGATCTTGGTCAGATAGGCATCATAGATAGCCATAGCGGTGGTTTACCAGCTGTCGGAAAGGATGACCCTTCGACAACTCAGGGGATTCCCTCCCCGGCAGGCGAAGGGTCTCTCCGGGAAACGTCCTCTCTTGCCGGCCTAGCTGTGGGACTTGGCCGCCACGGAGTCCACCTGGGCCTTCTGGGCCACCTTCTCGGCGGCGATCACCGCCGCACCCACCGCCCCGGCGATCTGGGGATCCATGGGCAGCTTCTTGATCTTCACCTTCAGCCGCTGCTCCAGGGCTTTGGCCAGGGTCTCATTCTTGGCACAGCCTCCGGTGAGGACGACGTCCTCCACCAGTCCCACCCGGCCCACCATGCCGCTCAATCTGCCGGCCACCGAGTTGTTCAGGCCGGCAATAATATCGGCCAGATCGACATCCTCGTTGATCAGGGTGATCACCTCGGATTCGGCGAAGACGCTGCACTGGCTGCTGATCACCGCCGGCTTCCGGGCGTCCAGTCCCAGTGTAGAGAGTTGCTCCAGGCTGATATGGAGCGTGCGGGCCATGGCCTCATAGAACTTGCCCGTCCCCGCGGCGCACTTGTCGTTCATGACGAACTCCAGGACCTTGCCCTTCTCGGTGACGGACATCACCTTGCAGTCCTGTCCGCCGATATCGACCACCGTCCTCACCGTCGGGAGCAGCCACTGCGCCCCCCTGGCATGGCAGGTGATCTCCGAGATGTTCTCGTTGGCAAAGTCGACCTTCAGCCGGCCATAGCCCGTGCCCACGACATAGTCCAGGTCCTCCAGTTTGGACAGCCCGGCCTTCTGCAGTGCCTCATCCATGGCCTTCCGCGCCGTCACGTCAGGCTTGACGGCGGAAGGGGTGATTGAGAATGAGACAACCTGTCCATCCTTCATGACCACCGCCTTACCGGTGGCGGAACCTATGTCGCAGCCTCCAACGATCATGGCTTCTCCTCGCTCGGTCATTTCACGCAATGGTGAGCCGTGCCTTCTCTCCGGCTAGCCCAAGCCCATCGCGCCAAAGAACTTGCTCAGCTTGTCCTTGCACTCCTCCGGGGTGGTATACCTCCTGTCAAAGAGGTCAAGCCCAATGTGTAGGTAGGGCACCTTCAGCTCGTTGCAGATCTCCCTCATGATGCCGGTGCTGGCCGAGCCGTCCTTGTGGCCCATATGCCCCGGCCAGATGACGCAATCCACCTTGTAGTCCTTGACCACCCGGGCGATGTCGCTGGCAAAGTAGTCCGCGATGCCCCGGGCCTGCCTGACCATGGGCGACTCGTAGAGGTTCCTCTTGGCCAGACCCTTGAATATGGTGTCCTCATTCCGAGTATCCACCGGGGTATAGGGGGTGAAGCCGAACATCTCCATGACCATCACGGCTCCCCATTCCTGCTCCAGCCAGGGCATGAGCTCGAAGCACCATCCGAAGGGCAGCAGGTCAAACCAGAAGTACCTGATCTTCTCCTTGGGTATAACCCCCCGGCCCTCCTTCACCTTCTTCTCCGTGATGCTGACCAGCCGCCGGAACCAGTCGGTGCCTCTGGGCTGACCCACCTGGAAGATCTGAGACACGGCGAAGCACTGCGGACCGCCCATGCCCCACCCCTGAGGGCAGGGCACAGCCCGCCGCAACTGGGCGTACTCCGCCCAGAGCTCGTACTGCTTGTTGGACTCCTTGACCACCTCGCGCAGCCTGTCCAGATCCAGCTTCCGGCCGGTGTTCTCCTCGATGAAGGCGACCATCTTCTTCAGCTCGTTGGCGAAGTAGTCGATGCCCCTCTGATCCTCAAAGTAGGGTGGGTCGGTGCAGAACATGGGAATACCGCGCCACTTCTCATTGCGGACCACGGCCTGGTGGAGCATGGTGGCCGCATCGCAGGGATGCAGCAATCCGATCATGCAGGTGGGCGGCGGCGACAGCCCGGCCTCGATGTAGTACAGCGACAGCCGGCAGGCGGTGCACCAGTCGGTGCCCAGTCCCATGGCCTCGGCGGCATCAACGTCCTCCATCAGATAGGGTGCCGAGGCAGCCAGGAAGGGGGTCTGCATGATGAGGTACCACGGCAGGTCCATGGCCGTGTAGACCTCCGGGGCGGCATTGAAGTAGCCGGCCACGAAGGGCTTGTCCTCCTCCGCGCAGCGGATGATGGTGTCGTAGCGGTCCACGGTGATATCGGTGACCTCTTTGCTGAGCTGCATCTCCTCATCGGGCATCAGGGCCAGCGTGTCGCTCAGGAACTTGAAGAAGTCGCGCTCCTTCCGGTAGCGCTCCAATCCCTTCACCATCAGGGCTCTTCTAGTCTCCTTGTCCATAGCCATACTGCCTACCTCCCCATCATTTCCAGGAAAGCCTGGACCCGCGTTCTCAACTGCCCAGCACCGATGTTGACGTAGTCCCTGTCCAGCCTGATGTAGGGAATGCCGGCCTCCTTCAGGTCTTCGCCGGTCATGAACTGCTCGCCCGTCCAGTTGTCGCACATCACCAGACGCTCGGCGATGACCCCATCGACATCGAACTGACGGATCATCTCCTTGATGAAGGCCGATCTCCGGGGCTGGTCCCCGAATATCCGGGCACACTGGGGACGGTCATAGAGGTAGTACTGCGCCAGAGCCGTGAATGGGTCGCCCGCCTTCTCGTCCACCTCCCCCCACATGTTGCGGGTGCCGAAGCAGAGTGAATCGGTGACCACCAGGGCGCCCTGGCTCTCGATCACTTCGATGTAGGCCGGGTCGTCCAGGATACCGCCGATGAGCATGATCCTGGCCCGATGGTCGGCGTGCCCATCCTTGGACTGACTCAGCTCGTCCACCAGCTCCTTGAGGAGACCGTTGTAGTACTCCGGCGGCATGGCCGTGCCGGCCACCATCACCGCCAGTGTTTCAGCGCCGGTGATCGGGGGGTTTTTCCGCTTCTTCAACTCGTAGAGCTGTCTCTGGAGACGGCGGGTCTGGTTGTGGAGCTTGATAGCATCCCACAGCCGATCATCGGAGATCCACACGCCGAAATGGGGTCCCATGCTCTCCCTGAGGAAGCGAATCTCATCCCGGTACCAGTCGATCTGAGCCTGCTCGTTCTTCTTGGGCAGAGCCAGCAGCCGCAGATATGAGGTATCTATCTTCCGCTTCCAGTGATCGTAGATGCGGCGGACGTGGTCGCAGCTGTTGACCCAGAGGACGCCATCGAGGAAGCTGTACTCGCCCCTCAGGCCCAGGTCAAGCGAGTGGCGGACGAAGCTGCAATTGATGCTGCTGACACAGGTATCCGCCAGGTCTGTGCCGGTGCTGCCCGTGCCCCGCATTCGGAAGGGCACAAAGCCCGCGGCCGTGATCACTTCCACCGGCACGTAGGAGCAGTAGCAGCCGATGACCCGACCCCCCTGATCCTTCCACTTCTGCAACGCCGGATTGACTAGGCACTGGGTGGCTTCCTGGAACTCCTGCAAGGCCCGGGACTTGATCTTGGTCGCCAATTCACTTCCCCCCTTTCCAGGCGGCGCACTTCAAAGCGCCACTCCTGTCCGCTTGTTTCGATGGTCTACCCGCCAAATCAGCTCAGTCTAACAAGGAAAGACAGTGTGGGTCAAACGATTTGGAGCGCCCGTCAGGGGTGCCAAGGCAGGCGCAATGGGATGAATGCCGCCGGTGGGGAAATGCGGATTGATCAATCCCACCGCAATTTGTTACGATGTACGGCTGTGTGCCTCTTCCGATCGGGGCAGGGCAACCGAGGATGATAGTGTCAATCGGACTTGGTGAGGGAGTGACATAGCCAGTACCCTGGAAACGCTGCGCGAAATCCGGGCAGTCAACTCCTCTTTCCCTTGCCCTGATCCCGTCAGATCCTGGAAAGAGCAGGGGAAGAGGGTCATCGCCTTCCAGTGCACCTATGTCCCTGAGGAGGTCGTTCACGCCGCCGGCATACTCCCCATCAGGCTGACCGGCGATTCCGAAGAGCCCTCCCTGGAGGAAGCCAATGCCTATATGTACATCAACACCTGCTCGTTCGTCCGGGGCTGCCTCGACCTGGTCCTGAAGAAACGCTATCAGTTCCTGGACGGCTTCGTGTCCGGGTCGACCTGCGACTGCCCCCGTCGCCTGACCGATGTGTGGCAGCACTACGATTTCACTCCCTTTGTGTACATCCTGGATGTGCCCCGCAAGATGACCCAGGCAGCTCATGCCCTCTACCGGGAGGAGGTGCAGGGACTGAAGAAGCGGATCGAGGAGTCCTTCGGCCTGCATATCTCCGATGAGGCACTGCGCCGTTCAATCGAGACGTACAACCGCACCAGAACGCTGCTGAAGAAGCTCTATGAGCTGCGCAAGTCCGACTGCCCCCCGGTCACCGGGGCCGAGGTCCTGGAGGTCCTGGATGCCGGCTTCAAGATGCCCAGGGAGGAGTTCAACAGGGTTCTGGAGAGATTGGTCGATGAAGCCGGCAAGGGAGAGAGAACGGTGCCGGCAAGGTTCCGGTTGATGATCAGCGGCAGCCCGCTGAACAACCCGGAGTTCATCCGGGGCATCGAGGAACTCGGGGGGCTGGTGGTCGTGGACGAGCTGTGCACCGGGGTCCGTCACTGGTGGGACCTGGTGGACGAGAGCCCCGGCGTCGATCCCGTGGAGGCCCTCTCCCGCCGCTATCTGAACAACTTCCCCTGCCCGCGGATGTATCCGCCGGAGGAGCGGTTCGACAGGGCGGTGCAACTGGTCAGGGAATACCGTGTTGACGGGGTGATCAGCGAGGTGGTGCGCTACTGCGTCCATTGTGCCCATGATCAGCCCCTGCTGAAGCGGACCCTGGAGGGAGAGGGCGTCCCGGTGCTGGAGCTGAGCCTGGAGTACGGAGCTTCCGGAACAGGCCAGATACGGACCCGGGTGCAGGCCTTTCTGGAGATGCTGGAGGCCAGGTCAGGGAGATGACCACGACCGTCGCCGATACCGCCAAGCTGCGGCAGATTGTGGAAGTGGTGGATGCGGTGGCCAAGCTGCAGAGGCAGCGCCTGGAACGGGAGCCCGACGCCGTCAACTACCAGATCGTGGTCCGCTATTTCAACAACGTGCTCACAGCCAAAGAGGAAGGCAAGCTGGTCGTGGCCCACACTCCCATGATTGCCCCGGAGATCCTCTTTGCCATGGATATCGTTCCCCTCCAGCTCGAGTTCGCCGCTACCCTGGCGGCGCAGATCATCCCGGGGATTCAGGAATGCTTCAGCACCGCGGCGACGGCCGGGCTGGCCCCGGAGATTTGCTCCGCTCAGAGACTCATCGCCGGACAGGCCATCCAGAGGTGGCTGCCCCGGCCCGACGCCCTGATCTGGAGCAACCAGGTCTGTGACAACACCGCCAAAGGCGGCAATCTCCTGGCTGAGGTCTTCGACTGCCCCAGCTTCTTCCTGGACCGCCCCTATCAGTTCTCAGAGAGGGGAGTGCACTACTTCACGGAGCAACTGAAGGAGCTCATCCGTTTCCTGGAGAACCTCACCGGCCGGAGGATGGACTGGGACCGATTCTCTGAGGTGATGGAATACTCCCGCCGCCTGCAGGACCTGCACCGGGAGATCCGGGAGTTGCGCAAGGCCGTGCCCTGTCCCTGGCGCAACCTGTGGTTCATACACATGCAGGGCACTGAGATGTATTGGGCCGGGAGCCCGGAGGCCATCGCCCACCTGGAGGCCATAAGGGACGCCGCCAGGCAGAAGGTCACCGAGGGCAAAGGGTATGTCCCCGTTGAGAGATTCCGCATCCTGACCATCTTCGTCCCCCCGACATCCGGCTGGGCAATGATGGGCTGGATGCAGGGCAAGCACGGGGCCGTCTGCGTCGCCGAGCCCTATTTCTCATTCCGGGATGGGGAGGCCATCGACCCGGCCAAACCCCTGCAGAGCCTGGCCCGGAAGTGCTTCTACTGCCCCATCTGCGGTCCCATGCACGGGCCGGCCAGCGAAGGGATTGTCCGCGATACGGTGCGAGATGCTGTAGACTACAAGGCGGAAGGGGCGGTGTGTTTTGCCAGCATCGGCTGCCGGCAGACAGACGCTTGCATCAGAATGCTCAAGGAGTCTCTGCAGGAGAAAGCGGGCATCCCCATGCTGGTCCTGGACAATGACACCTACGACCCCACCTACGTACCGGAGGATCAACTGAGGGACAAGCTGGACGAGTTCTTCGAGTTGCTGGAGGGGCGGAAGTAGTCCGGGTCCAGTTTCCGGGGATCATGGCCATCATCGAGGTTGAGCTATGTTCGTGGCCGGCATTGACATAGGATCGAGAGGCTCCAAGGCAGTGATAATGGAGGACAGCCAGTTGGTGTCCTTCAGCATCTGCGAGACAGGGCCCGAGAGCACCAAGTCAGCGCAGTCCACCATCGACCAGGCCCTCGAAGGCACCGGGCTTACACTTGAAGACGTCGAGTACGTCGTGGCCACCGGCTACGGCAGGATTCTGGTGCCGTTTGCCAAGGCCAACGTATCCGAGATCTCTTGCCACGCCAGGGGGGCTCACTGGTATTTCCCCTCGGTGAGGACCATCCTGGACATGGGCGGGCAGGACTGCAAGGCCATCAACTGCGATGAGAAGGGCCGGGTGACCAACTTCATCATGAACGACAAGTGCGCCGGCGGCACGGGGAGGTTCCTGGAGGTGATCGCCGACGTGCTCCAGGTCCCCCTGGATGAGATCGGCCACCTGTCACTGCAGTCAACACAGAGCGTGGCCTTCAGCACGGTCTGCGCCGTCTTCGCCAAGTCCGAAGCCCTGGCCCTGGCCAGAAGCGGCGTCCCCAAGAGCGATATCCTGGCCGGGCTTCACGACGCCATCGCCGTGCGCTGCCTCAACCTGCTCAGAAGGGTGGTGCTGGACAAGGATTTCACCGTCACCGGGGGCATCTCCAAGAACGCCGGCATGGTGGACAAGATCCGGAAGAAGGTGGGGCTGGAGCCCGTTCTGGCCCCGGACCCCCAGATCATCGGCGCCCTGGGCGCCGCCCTCTACGCTCAGGAGAAGGCTCAGGGGCAGATGAATTGAAGGGCGAATGCCATCATCGCCGGCAGCACTCCGGCCCGGACCGGCAGGCCTAGCGGTGCTCTACGCCGGTCTGGATATGGGCAACCTGACCACCAAGGCAGTCATCCTGAAGGATGAGCAGATCCTGTCTCAGGCAATGGTCAACTCGGTGGAGGACGGGGAGTCCCGGGCCAGGACGGCCCTGGACATGGCCCTGGAAGGCACCGGCTTCGGCACCGGCGATATTGCCTGCATCGTGGCCACGGGGGCGGGAAGGAAGGCCATCTCCCTGGCTCAGAAGCAGAGGGCGCCTAGCTCCTGCCTGGCCAGGGGCATCAGCCGTCTCCTTCCATCGGTCCGGACCCTCATCGACGTGGGGGCGGAGACCTGCACCGTGGTCCGGGTCAACGACAGGGGAGTGGCGGATGACTCCATCGGCAACGAGCGATGCGCCTCGGGCACAGGGGTCTTTCTGGAGACCATGGCCAAGCTGATGCAGATGCCCCTGGAGGAAATGGCCAGGGCGTCCATGCTGGCCGAGGACAAGGCCGAGATCACCAATATGTGCGCCGTCTTCGCCGAGCAGGAGGTCATCTCCCACGTTCATCGCGACCCTCCAACGCCGAAGAATGATATCATTGCCGGCATACACGCTTCCATGGCCACACAGGTGGGCGGACTGGCCAAGAGAATGGGCATCAAGACTGACGTGGCCCTCACCGGGGGTGTGGCCAGGAACGCCGGCTTCGTGTCTGCCCTGCAGGAGAACCTGGGCGTGGTCCTGATGGTCCCCGACAGGCCGGAGTTCGTGGCAGCCCTGGGGGCAGCCTGCGCCGCCCGCGACGAAGCCTGTCGTTCCGCCTGAGCCGGTCCGGCCATCGCCCAGTTCGACAAGAAGTGCGGTGGCGCCACCGTACCGTCTGCCGAGGGCTTGCCCAAAGTAGGCTCATTCTGTGACAATCATAGCTGCGTAGGAATGCGTCTCAGGAGGTGACATCGCACAGCAACCCGCAGAGATAGCCCCGGGGGTGTTCATGCTGGAGATCGCCTTTCCCCAAGGGTGGTTTCCTCCCGACGCCCCGGCAGGAACCCTGTGCTACCTCATACGTCAAGGACAGGGTTGGCTCATGGTGGACTGCGGCCTGAAGCACCGTTCCTGCCTTGAGAGTCTCCGCCAGCAACTGGCTATCCTGAACATCTCCCCGAGGGACATCAAATGGCTTCTGGTCACTCACTTCCACCCCGATCACTTCGGACTGGCCGCAGAGGTCAGGGCCATTTCCGGTGCCCAGATCATTCTCCACCGGCTGGACTGGGGGGTGCTGCAGCTCATCACCAAAGCGGCCGGGGGGCTGACCAGCGAGGAGTTCAATCGCTGGGTCACCTCCCTGGGGGTGTTGCCGCACGAACTGGATGGCTATGATCGCGTCTTCGAGTTCGGCACCGCGCTCTTCCCCGCGAACGTGGAGCCCGACCTGCTGTTGGACGGCGAAGACCAGCCCGTGGGAGACGAAGGCCTCCGCGCCATGCTGACGCCGGGTCATACCCCGGGACACGTCTGCGTCTACGATGGGCAGAACCGGCTGCTCTTCTCCGGAGACCATGTGCTGACCGGCATCACCACCCATATCACCCCGGGAATCCTCAGCGACGATGACCAACTGGGCCGCTACCTGGAGTCCCTGCACAAGGTCCAGTCCCTTGACGTTCAGATGGTTCTGCCGGCCCACGAGAATCCCTTCGCCGGCCTGAGCCAGAGGGTGGGGCAGCTTGTGGAACACCATGAAATCCGCCTGCACCAGGTGCTGGCTCCCATCCGTCTCAGCGCCCTGAGCGCCCGGGACATCGCCTCTCAGGTGGAGTGGGTGGTCGGACTTTGGGAGCAGATGGATGGCATCAACAGACTGCTGGCCATCCAGGAGACAATGGCTCACCTCCGCCTGCTTCAGGGGCGCGGTGACGTGATCGCCACCCAGATGGACGGGGTCAGCCTGTACCGGGCAACCGGGGAGGGCTAGCTACTGGGCAGCCGCCGAGCTCTGGCGCTCGGCGATCTCTTTCATCACCCTGTCGTAGGTCCTGTCACCCACGCATTCCTTGGCATACTCACACCACTCGACACAAGACAGCAGATCGTTGTAGATCACGAACCCGCATTTCGAGCATTTGGCGCTCGACTCGTTGCTGACGATCTCGATGTCTTCCTTGCACCTGGGACACTCCCGTATCTCCAGCCTCGGCATTCTGATGTTCACTGCTCCAGGACACTGACTGACCATAGCCTCACCTCCCGATGAAGACGACTGTCATCTGCAAATCCCGCGGCCAGAATACTAGCTCCCTTCCCGGAGGGGCGCAGTGACTTCCGTCACTTCGCCCTCCTCCGCCACAGCCGGCTGGCCCGAACCAAGAGTACCATACCGCCAAGCCCGTTCACGATCCCAGAATAGCCTCAAGGTCTTCTTCCGGCGTGGTGATCGGCTTCAGATCGAAATTGTCCTGGAGCGCCTTGAGCACGTTGGGGGTGATCCAAGCCGGCAGTGTCGGGCCGATCCGGATGCCCTTCACGCCCAGATACAGAAGTGAGAGCAGGATAGCCACCGCCTTCTGCTCAAACCAGGACAAAACCAAGGACAGAGGGAGCTCATTCACGCTGCAATTGAAGGCCTCCGCCAGGGCAGCGGCCACCCTGACAGCAGAGTGGGCATCGTTGCACTGGCCGATGTCTATCAGGCGGGGGATGCCGTCAATCGAGCCGAAGTCCAGGTCGTTGAAGCGGTACTTGCCGCAGGCCAGCGTCAGGATGACGCAATCCTGGGGCACCTTCTCCGCCAGTTCGGTGTAGTAGTTCCGACCACTCCTGGCCCCGTCGCATCCTCCAATGAGGAAGAAGTGGCGTATCTTGCCCGCCTTCACCGCGCCCACGACCTTGCCCGCCAGCGACAGAATGGCGGTGTGGTGGAAGCCGGTGGTCAGGGTCTTCCCTTCCTTGTGATGCAGCTTGGGCAGCGCCAGGGCCTTCCGGACCACCGGACTGAAGTCCCCATCAGCGATGTGGGTTGCCCCGGGCACGGCAACAACCCCGGTGGTGAACAGCCGGTCCTCATAGCTGCCCTTCTTCGGGATCAGCACGCAGTTGGTGGTGGCCAGTATCGGGCCGGGGAAATCGGCGAATTCCCGCTTCTGGTCCTGCCAGGCTCTGCCGAAGTTGCCGGCCAAGTGCTTGAACTTCCTCAGCTCGGGATAGGCATGGGCCGGCAGCATCTCCCCATGCGTGTAGACCCTGACCCCGCTGCCTTCGCTCTGCTCCAGTAGCTGGCGGAGGTCAAGCAGGTCATGCCCCGTCACCAGGATTCCATGGCCTGACTCCCTGCCCGTGGACACAGCCACCGGGCCCGGGGTGCCGAAGCGGTCGACATGAGCCTGGTCCAGCACCTCCATTGCTTTGAGGTTGATCTTGCCGCACTCGAGGACCAAGTTCAACAGGCTACCGAGATCGAAGTTGACGTTGGTCAGGGTGGAGAACAAGGCTCTGGAGTAGAACTCAGCCACCTCCGGGTCGGCGTATCCCAGCCTTCTGGCATGGTAGTCATAGGCAGCGATCCCCTTGATCCCGTAGACCAGGGTATCCTGCAGACTGCTGACGTCTTCGTTCTTGCCGCACGCCCCTGTGCTGGCGCATCCGGTGCCCGCTACCGTTTGCTCACATTGATTGCAGAACATACTCATTGACCCGCTCCTTTCCGTTTTCGGTGATGAGCCGAGTCTAGCCCGAGCCAGACCAGCGCGTAAATGATCTGGATCATACCGGATCAAGCCCCCTGAACGTCCGCGCCCCTGCCGGCCAACCCACCGCAGTCCGGGGCGACGGTTGTGCTAAGATGGAAGGTAGCAGCCGTCGTGCTGAAGGAAGGAGGGTTTCGTCATGCTCAAGGAATTCAAGGAATTCATCATGCGCGGCAACGTGATCGACATGGCCGTGGGCATCATCATCGGTGCTGCCTTCGGGGCCATCGTCTCCTCGCTGGTCAAGGATGTCATCATGCCCCCCATCGGACTGCTGCTGGGCAACGTGGACTTCGCCAACCTCTTCGCGGTGATCAAGGATGGAACCATCGAACCCGGCCCATACGACACCCTGGCCCAAGCCCAGGCTGGCGGTGCCGTCACCATCAACTACGGCCAGTTCATCAACTACGTCATCACCTTCCTCATCGTGGCCTTCGTCATATTCCTTCTGATCAGGACCATAAACAGAATGCGCCGCGCTGTCGAAGCACCGAAGGCTGCGGCTGTGCCAACCACGAAGGAGTGCCCCTACTGCCTGTCCACCATAGCCATCAAGGCCACCCGCTGCCCCAACTGCACCTCAGAACTGAAGGCGGCCTAGAATCGCTCAACCGGCAGATGGGTAGGAGCTCGGAAAAGGGGGAGGCCAGCTCGGCTGAACTGGCCTCTCCATGATCCTTGGTCGGGCTCAGAGCGCCGGCGGGCCCCCACCGGCTTCGGCTAGCGGCCCTGGAAGTCGGGCTTCCGCTTCTCCACGAAGGACTTCACCCCTTCTTTGAAGTCCTCGGTGGCTGTGCACACCTTCACGGCATAGCTCTCGAAGTCCAGGGTGCCTTCGATATCGGTCACCAGTCCTCTGTACACCCCGTACTTGGCCATCTCCTGGGCAATCGGCGGACCGGCAACTATCCTGGCGGCCAGGTCCCCGACCACCGTCTTCAAGTCGTCGGCGGGAACCACACGGCCGACCAGGCGGATCCTCTGTGCCTCCTGCGCATCGATGACGTCGCCGGTGTAGAAGAGCTCCAGCGCCTTCTCGATGCCCACGACCTGGGGCAGGAGATAGGTCACGCCACCATCGGGTACCAGCCCTCTGTTCACCCAGGCACAGGTGAATCTGGCCTTGTCCGAGGCTATCCTGATATCGCAGGCGCAGATGAAGGACACCCCCATCCCTGCGGCAACGCCGTTGATGGCGGCGATGGTCGGCACCCTGAGCTGCCTGAACCGCGGTATGTGCCATCCTATCCGCTGGGTTATCTTCCGGCGGTTGGTTTCCTCAACCTGTCCGGCGATGCGGCTGGACATCACCCCGACGTCCACCCCGGCGCAGAAGGCCCGGTCGCCAGCCCCAGTCAGGACCAGGACCCGGGCGTCATCATCGTCGTTCACCTCGCCGATGGCGGCCACGATCTCCTCCCTCATTTCCATGGAGATGGTGTTCATCCTCTCGGGACGGTTGAACGTCAGGGTGACCACATGGTTCTCCTTCTCCAGCAGGATGTTCTTGTACTGCACTTGCGATTACCTCCCCAGATTCATCATTCGGTCTGAACGCTATCTCGCTCAGTCGCTGCGCTCCACCACCACCAGGATGGCGTCGGCGCGAACGAAGTCCCCCTTGTGGACCCTGATCTCCTTGACCACACCGCGGCAGGGGGAGCGGATGTCGTTCTGCATCTTCATTGACTCGATCATCAGCACCACCGTGCCCTCCTCAATCCTGTCACCAACCTTCACCGTCAGCGTGGCCACTATCCCTGGCATGGGAGACAGCAGGGCCACCTGGCGGGCTTCCCCGGTCCTCCCCTCACCTGCCTCCAGCGCCGCGCCGCCCTCCGCGCTGGCCCTACCCTGTCCGGCCAGGGCCACCCCGCTCCCGATCCTTGCGCCCTGTTCAGCATTCACCGGAGAGGGGACGCTCCTCCTCTCGGGCACACGCTGCAGAGGCGCTGGCTCACCGCCTTCGGGGAGCGCCTCTCCCACCAGTTCACCGCGGAGGAATTGCGCCGCGATCCGGGGATAGAGTGCGTAGGTGATCAGGTCTTCCTCCCGCTTGAAGATGCCCAGCTTCTGCCCTTCAGCCCGCATCTTCTCCAGTTCGGGTTCCAGCAGGTCCGCGGGGCGCACCTCGATGGGTACCTCGTCGCCCACCACGGCCTTCCTCACTTCTTCGTCCATCTTGCCGGCAGGCCGACCATAGTGACCGAGGAGGTAGTTCTTCACTTCCTGGGTCACCACGCTATAGCGCCGCCCTGATATGACATTGAGCACCGCCTGGGTGCCCACTATCTGGCTCGTGGGAGTCACCAGTGGAGGATAGCCCAGTTCCGTTCGAACGCGAGGGACTTCCTGCAGCACCTCATCCAGTCTGTCCAGCGCCTTCTGCTCCTTGAGCTGGCTGAGCAGGTTGGAGAGCATCCCCCCCGGTATCTGGTGGATGAGAACCCCGATATCGGGGCGCACCGCCTTGGGGCTCAGCAGGCCGCTGTACTCCCGCATGACCCTGACGAAATACTCATTGATCTCGTTGAGCAACTCCAGGTCTAGCCGGGCATCGTAGCGGGTTCCCTTGAAGGCGGCCACCGTGCTCTCCGTGGCCGGCTGTGAAGCCCCCCCGCTGAACACCGAGATCGCCGTATCCAGGATCCTGGCCCCGGCCAGGACTGCGGCGTAGTAGCTCATCGGGGCCATGCCGCTGGTGCAGTGCGAGTGCAGGGCAATGGGCGCCTTCAGCCGGCTTTTCATGTGCCGCATCAACTGCCCGGCCATCGCCGGGGTGATCAGTCCGGCCATGTCCTTGATGCAGACGGAATCGCAGCCCCGCTTCTGCAGCCGTTCGGCCATCCTGGCAAAGCCGTCCGGGGTGTGTAGCGGGCTAGTGGTGTAGCAGATGGTCCCCTGAACGTGCGCCCCATACTCCTTGGCCACCCCTATGGCGAACTCCATGTTGCGGATGTCGTTCAGGGCATCGAAAATGCGGAAGACGTCCACACCATTCTTCACCGCCAGGCGAATGAACTCCCGGACCACATCGTCGGGGTAGTGCCGGTAGCCCACCAGGTTCTGCCCCCGGAGCAGCATCTGCAGACGGGTGTTCTTGGCCCTGGCCCGCAGTGCCCTGAGACGCTCCCACGGATCTTCGTTCAAGTACCTGATGCAGGTGTCGAAGGTGGCGCCGCCCCACACCTCGAGCGAGAAGAAGCCCACCCTGTCCATCTTCTCCACAATGGGAAGCATATCCCTGGTGCGCATTCGGGTGGCGATCAGGGATTGGTGCGCGTCGCGAAGCGTGGTGTCAGTGATCAGGATGCCCATTCATTCCCCGCACCGATGACCGTGATGGCCTGCGTTCCCGCCCTCTCAGCGGGAGGCGAGCCGTGCAGCCCGCCGCTTCCGGAAGCCCATCCCATCTTATCACACCAGCGACTGAACCACGAATCGGGGTGAGAGGCCGCGGGGCTGCCTCCGCGGTCGGCCGGCTCACACCGGGGATCATCACAGCTGCTCACGCGGTGCAGCCGGCCCACCGGGTCGTCCGAAGAGAAGCCATCTGTTCAGATACATGAACGGGATGTTGACCAAGCCAACCAGCCACTTGGTGAACAGTTGTCCCTCGATCAGCGACCAGAGGGGCATGGTCCATGCGAAGGCTATGGTGACGAAGATGAAGGTATCGACGGTGAGCGAGGGTATGGAGCTGAAGACATTTCGGGCCCAGAGGTGCCTGCCTCCCGTCAAGCTCCTGAACCGGTCGTATATCCAGGCATCGAGGTTCTCACTGATCAGGAAGGCCACCCACGACCCCAGGGTGATCCGCGGCACCAGGCTGACGATGGCCTCCCAGGACTCCTGGTCGTCCCAGAATGACGCGGGGCTGAGCCGCGTGGCCAGCCAGAGGAAGAACACCATGGCCACCTGGGTGACGAAGGCGATCAGGATCATTCGGTGGACTTCCCCTCTGCCGAATCGCTCATTGACGATGTCCGTGAACAGGTAGGTCACCGAATAGACCAGGACAGCGGCAGGCGCAGTGACCGTGATCAAGCCCAGGTCGTACTCGGCGATCTTGGCCGCAGTGATCTGGCTGATGGCCACAAACAGCACATACAGCCCGATCAGCGCGTCGGGCTTGTCGAATCTCCTGGCGTACCAGGCCCCAAAGAGGGTGAAGCTGGTTATCCCCAGCACCCACAGAATGAGTTCCAGCATGTCCTCTCGCTTCCCGCCAGTTCACTGCCACCAGGGCAGGCTGCGCCTCCCCGGAAGATCAGAGTTGTTTATATCCTGCTTGGGGCCCAAAATCAATGCCAGCCATCCGGCAGCAGTGCCGAGCGGCGTTCTCACATTGGGGTGCGATGGTTTGCTTTGACGTCTGAGATGCCGTGGCAGTATCATAGACTTGCGCCGGCCGGGTGTTGGTTGTGTATGCCCCGCCGGGTGCAGGACCTCCACGCAAGGGAGACCATGGTTACCCGCGAGCAGCAGCTAGAGATAAAGGAGATACTCCGCAAGTCCCAGCTCTTCTGGAAACTGACCGACGACCAACTGGAGAAGGTCGTGGCGCTGGGTCAGGGCGAGTGCTTCAACCGGGGGGAGTATATCGCCGTCGCCGGCGAGCCTGCCCGGAAGCTTTACGTTGTCGTCCAGGGCAAAGTAGCCTTGGAGATCGAGATCCGCGTCGGCTCACGGACCAGAAAACAGGCCACCATCGACCTCGTGGGCGTCGGCGAGGTCTTCGGGTGGTCCGCGCTGACCGAGAAGGGCATCCTCACCATGTCGGCTATGGCCAGCGACTACACCAGGGTGGTGGGGTTCGGTGCGGAGGAGCTGCGGCGGCTGTGGAATGAGGATGCCGACATCTGCCGGGCCCTGGCAGATGACTTCGTCAATCTGGTTTCCGACAGGCTGGCGCACACCAAGCGGACCCTGGCCCATGTCCTGTCCGTAGCCTCCCACGACTTGCGGGCCCCTCTGGCCACGGTTCAGAGCTGTGTGGACGTTCTGCTGGGCGGATTCGCCGGACCACTGTCCACCAGGCAGACGGAGCTGCTGGCCGGGAGCAGACAGCGCCTGCTCGACCTGATGAGCCTCATCGACAACATCCTCGACATCTCCTACATCGAGATCAGGCAGGACGACTTCGAGAAGGTGTCACTGCCCGACCTGGTGGACAGATCCATCGGCGACGTACAAGGCCTGGCAGAGAGGAAGAACATACGCGTCAAGAACGCCCTGTCCCCCACCGTCCCCGAGGTGATGGGCGTCCCGAAGCGTTTGCGCCAGGTGCTCACCAATCTGCTGGGCAACGCCGTCAAGTACACTCCCGTCGACGGCAGCGTCACGGTGCAGTCCTCTGAGGCGGAGGAGTCGGTCCAGGTGGAGATCTGCGACACGGGAATAGGCATCGCTGCCGATGATCTGCACCGGGTCTTCGACGACTTCTACCGGGGGTCCAGAGGCGACGCGGATGGAGCCGGACTGGGACTCTCCATCGCCAAGAGGATTGTAGAGTCGCACGGCGGACTGATCTGGGCTGAAAGCCCCTGTCCCGACACGGGGAAGGGCACAAAGGTCACCGTGGCTCTGCCCAGGATGGCGGCGGTGGCCCCCGCCCAGGTTGAGCCCGAGACCACAGCCATCAAGGGAGCCAAGATCCTCATCGCTGACGACGACCCGGACATGCTCAGGGTGACCGCCCTGGTTCTGGAGTCGGATGGCTTCCAGACCTCGGCCGCCCGCGACGGCATAGAGGCGCTGGCCAAGGTGGAGGCGGAGGAGCCCGACCTGCTGATCCTGGACCTCCTCATGCCGGAGCTGGATGGATTCGAGGTCCTGAAGCGGCTGGGGGAGCGCAGGAGAACGGGCCGGGGCCGGATCCCTGTCCTTGTGGTCAGTGCCATCAAGGAGGGCAGCAGCCGGCGGCGCTATGAGCTGGAGACCAAGACGGAACTGGGCGCCGATGGCTACATCGAAAAACCGATATCCCCTCCTCTGCTGTTGAAGGAGGTTGCCAGGATTCTGACGGAGAGGAAGTCCAAGGTCTGCACCGAGGCCAAGAAGAACTGAAGGAGGAGCCACCCATGTCGAAGCAAGCCAAGATACTGATCGTTGACGATGACCCAGTCTTCGTTGATTCAACGAAGGCGGTGCTTGAGAGCAAGAACTACCAGGTAACCTCGGCCGGTGACGGTGACGAGGGGATACGCAAGGCGGCAGAGGTGAGACCGGACCTGATCATCCTGGACGTGATCATGCCCACCAAGGACGGGTTCACCGCCTGCGAGCAACTGAAGAAGGACCCACGGTTCTCGGACACCCCGGTGATCATCCTGACCAGCTTCGCCGAGAAGAGGGGGGAGAGCAACATCCCGGTAAGTGCCGGGCTCAGCCTTGAAGCGGAAGCGTACGTGGACAAGCCCGTCGCTCCCCAGAAGCTGCTAGACACCGTTGCGAAGTTGCTGGCTAGAGCCAGCTCTCACTAGCCATCGGTTCCCCCGTTGACAGAGCCTTGCAGAGCGTTGAGGAGGCACTGCCGCCGCCCGGGTTGCTTCGAACCGCTGCTTCTGCGCTACGGGCTTCTGTCAGTGGATGATCATGACCGGACAGAGCTTGTCAGGATGACTCCTCTCCCCACAGACAAGCGCCGCGTCTTCCTCTGGCACCGATGGCGTCCCCGGACAGCGTGATGATAGAGCAATACGACATAGAAGTGAGACTTCTGGCGATCACCGGGCTGACTCCCTCAGAGACGACCCTGGACCGCCAGCCCGACCTGCCTCCCTCTGAGCTGCTCATCGAGTACGCCGGCCGGCTCTGCTGGGGCACCACCGACAAGGTGGGCACTACTCCGGGCCGCATCGAGGGCTGGCTGGCCCAGGGCCATGAGTCGGTCATCGAGCATGCCGCCGCCACCTTCTACGTCAGGGCCAGCCGCGTGCTCACCCACGAACTGGTCCGCCACAGGCTGGCCAGCTACAGCCAGAGAAGTCAGCGGTACGTCAGGGAATCTAGTCCCCGGTACGTCACGCCCCCGGAGCTGGCCGCCGGTCAGCGCGGTGGCGACGTCTTTGAGAAGACCATGCTGGAGGCTTGGGCGGCCTATTCGCGACTCCTTCAGCTTGGCGTCAAGCCGGAGATCGCCCGCTACGTTCTCCCCAGTGCCTGCGAGACAGAGATAGTCATGACCATGAACTTCAGGGAACTGCGGCATTTCATCAAGCTCAGGACCAGCAAGAGATCGCTCCCGGAGATGCGGGCCGTCGCCGGCGAAATGAAGAGGATCATGCAGCAGCAAGCCCCCAGGGTGTTCGGGGATCTGTGACGACGGAGGGGGTGAGATGACCTGCAGGGCACCGGCCGGTCGGTCGCACCCGCAGAGACCATCGGGCAAAGTATTTTGTGGCAGCGAAACCATTTCTGCTATAATCAGCGTTGACTACAGCTTACAGGGAGAGTGGCAGTGAACAACCTCAACCAGGCAGACCGGGTCCTTGTGATCGCCAGCGCGCGGGACCTGGTGGATATGATCAAGGAAGGAGCCGGCGGCAATCTCGAAGTCACCTACGCCGCCAATCAGAAAGAGGGGCTGGAGAAGGCCAGGAAGGATCTGCCCGCCATCATCGTTCTGGGCTACCTGGAGCCGCAGGGCACCGCCTTCCAGCTCCATCGCAAGCTGCAGGAGGGATGGATCACCAAGAACATCCCTCTTCTGATAGTCGATCTGCAGTCGGACGACTCCCGCCCCGTGTTGAGCATGGAGGAGGGTCTGCAAATGGAGGCCGACGAGTATCTCGCCCTCCGTCGAGGGGACGGGCAGGTGTCCCTGACCCGGCTGGCCGAGCCCATCGCCAGACTGAGGGAGAAGCTCCACACCAGACTGAAGACCACGGCGAACATCGTCAGGGAGGCTATCCTCGACCCGAACACCTTCTGCGTCACCTGGGAACAGGTCCCCGGCCGGGGAGCCTTCGAAATGCAGCAGGAGGAACTGGTCGAGAACGCCAGGAGGGCTGCCCGGAAGGGTAAGATCCATGCCGTGAGCGTCACCGACAACCCCGGCGGGAATCCGGCCATCTCCACCGAGATACTGTGCACCGAGGTGCGGAAACTGGGCATCGAGCCGCTGGTGCACCTCGCCTTCAGGGACAAGAACAGGAATGAGTGCGAGAGCATCCTCTACGGCCTCGCCGGCCTTGGCGTGAGGAATCTGCTGCTGCTCACAGGCGACTACCCTTCAAGCGGCGGGTTCAAGGGCAGATCCAAGCCGGTGTTCGACTTGGACTCCGTCCATGGCCTGCAGCTGGTGCAGATGATGAACAACGGAATGGAACATGAGGCCATGGGCAAGAAGACCACCCTGGCCCCCACCGACTTCTTCGCCGGCACATCTGTCTCGCCCTTCAAGCAGTCAGAGGCCGAGTTGATGGGACAGTACTTCAAGCTGAAGAAGAAGATCGAATCCGGCGCCGACTTCGTGATCACCCAGCTTGGCTATGACGCCAGGAAGCTCCATGAGGTGCTCACCTGGCTCAAGGTCCACGGCTACAGCACGCCGGTGATGTCCAACATCTATGTGCTGCCTCTGGGGGCGGCCAAGATCATGAACACCAATCAGATCCCGGGCTGCGTGGTCACCGACAAGCTGCTGGAAGAGGTGGCACAAGAGGCCAAAGCCCCGGACAGGGGCAGGTCCGCCAGGCTCACCCGGGCGGCCAAGATGTACGCCGTGGCCAAGGGCATGGGATGTGCCGGAGCCCACATCGGGGGCCATGGCCTGACATACGAGGCGGTGGAGGAGATCATCGGCAAGGGCGAGGAGATGGCCAAGGACTGGAGGACTCTGGTCGCCCAGTTCGACTACCCGCAGAGAGACGGCTTCTATTACTTCGAGAGGGACCCCCAGACGGGGCTGAACCTGGAGACCCCGGCAGCCAGGCCGTCAAGAGGCTCACGTACGCCCATCTACGAGTTCTCCAGGCTGGCCCACGTCACCCTCTTCAATCCCAAGAGCGTGGTGTTCAAGGGGTTCAGGCCGGTGGCCAGGCGGCTCGATTCCTCGTCGACTCTGGAGTCGGCCTTCGGCTTCTTCGAGCACCTGACCAAGGTGGCCCTCTTCGGTTGCATGAACTGCGGCGATTGCTCCCTGTTCGACGTCGCCTTCCTCTGCCCCATGTCTCAATGCCCCAAGAACCAGAGAAACGGGCCCTGCGGGGGCAGCTACGAAGGATGGTGCGAGGTCCACACGGACAAGAAGTGCGTCTGGGTGCGCGCCTATGAGAGGCTGAAGAAGCACAAGGAAGAGGAGGAGATCGGGGACAACTGCGTTCCTCCCTGCAACTGGGAACTGATGGGCACCCCGTCCTGGCTCAATTTCTACCTGGGCAGGGATCACTCGGCCAAGAGGCTGGGGATACAACCGCCTCAAGAGAAGGCGAAGCCCGCCGAGAGCGACAAGGCCAAGGAGGCCAAGGAGACCAAGAAGGCAGCATAGCCGTCGGGAGGGTATCTTCCTTTGCGGTGAATGCGTTGGAGGTTGAGAGATGCATCTTTCGGAGTTCTTCAGAAACGGCCGCTTCGTCATTACCTGTGAGATAACGCCCCCAAAGGGGGTGAACACCGACGAGTTTCTGAACACGGTGGACATGGTCAAGAACCATGTTGACGCCGTCAATATCGGCGACAACCAGAGGGCGGTGATGCGGGCGGCGGCCCTGGCCGTCTGCCACCTGCTCAAGCAGAAGAACATCGAGCCGGTCATGGAGTTGACCGCCCGCGACAGGAACCGCATCGCCATTCAATCCGATCTGCTCGGGGCCAGCATGGTCGGCATCGAGAACATACTCCTTGTCAGCGGGTATCCCCCGGCGGTGGGCGACCACGCCCAGGCCAAGCCGGTGTATGACTTCGACTCCGTATCGCTGGTGAGCGCCGCCAAGTCCCTCACCAAGGGGCAGGATGTCACCGGCCACGCCCTGGATGGTGCTCCCGACTTCTGCATCGGGGTGGTCGCCAATCCCGGACTGAAGCCCGCCGAGCCCCATCTGGAGAGGCTGAAGCAGAAGATCGCCGAAGGGGCTCAGTTCATTCAGACGCAGACCGTCTATGACCTGGAGGTCCTGGAGCGCTTCATGGAGGCGGTCAGCAAGTTCAATGTGCCGGTGATGGTGGGCCACACCATGCTCCGGTCCGCCAGCATGGCCAGCTTCATGAACAGCAACCTCCCCGGAGTCTGCGTGCCGGACAAGCTCATCAGGGAACTGGAGGGACTCCCCAAGCAGAAGATAGCCGAGACCAGCCTGCAACTGTCGATCGACCTTCTCAGGAGGATGAAGCCCCTGTGCCAGGGCATTCATTTCATGGTTGCCGGGTGGGAGCAGCATATGCCCACGGTCGCAGAGGCGGTGGCCGGCAAGAGACCTCTCCGGCCATAGTTGCAGCGACACCGCCAGTTGCAAACGACCGAATTTTGCGGTAATATTCCCAGCCAAGGTTAAAGTTCAGGTTGTCGATCTAATGTCGAGTTTCCTGCAGGACTCAATCAGCATTGGATGACCGAACTCTAGCCAATTTTTGTGCTTGTCAGAAGAAGGAGGTCATCTGATGGGTTACACGGACAAGCAAATTGAATGCAAGGAGTGCGGGGCCAAGTTCGCCTTCACCGCTTCCGAGCAGGAGTTCTACGCCTCCAAGGGGTACACCAACGACCCCAAGCGCTGTCCCACCTGCCGCCAGGCCAGGAAATCGCAGAGACACACTGAAGGCGGCTATTCCGGATCGACCCGCCAGATGTTCCCTGCCGTCTGCGCCCAGTGCGGCAAGGATACCCAGGTGCCCTTCGAGCCCAGATCGGAAAGGCCGGTATACTGTAGCGATTGCTACACCAAGGTTCGCCAGAGCAACAGGTTCTAGCCCCGGGGGCAATCGTCAGCGCCCGCCTGCGATCTCACCTGTTCCCATAGCCCTGGCATTCAGGTCAGAGTGGCAGACCGCAGCACAGTGACCTGTGCTGCCCCACACGGTCAACCCTTGACCACGCCTATGGGATAGGCCTTGACCACCTTCCGGCAGAGCCCGGCAAGGTGGCAGACCTCAACCACCTCCGCCACATCCTTGTACGCTGCCGAGGATTCCTCGGCCAGGCCTCCCCTGCTGGCTGCCCTAGCCAGGATGCCTCGGGAGGCCAGTTCCGAGGCCACGTCGGCGTCCCTGACCCCCTTCCTAGCTGCATGACGGCTCTTCGTCCGGCCCGCTCCATGACAGACAGAGCCAAAGGACTCCCTGATGGCGCCTTCAGCGCCGACGGCCAGAAACGAGTACCGTCCCATGTCCCCGGGGATAAGCACCGGTTGCCCTGTCTGTCGGTATCTCGGGGGAAGATCGGGGTGGCCAGCGGGGAAGGCCCGGGTGGCCCCCTTACGGTGCACGCACAACCTGGTCTTCCGGCCCTCCACTTCGTAGGTCTCTATCTTGGCAATGTTGTGAGCCACGTCGTAGACCATCTCCAGGCCGATATCCCTCAGGCTGCGGCCGAAGACCGACATGAAGCACTCCCTGGCCCAGTGGGTAATGCACTGCCGGTTGGCCCAGGCGTAGTTGGCGGCGCAGGCCATGGCGGCCAGGTAGTCCCTCCCCTCCGGCGACTTCACCGGGGCGCAGGCCAACTCGCGGTCAGGGACCTCGATCTGATACCGCTGCATCACATCCCTGAGGGTCCTGACATACTCGTCGCAGACCTGATGGCCCAGGCCGCGGCTGCCGGTATGGACCAGGAGCAGTACCTGGCCCACCGCATCGATGCCCATGCCCCGGGCCACTGCCGGCTCATAGATCTCACCGACCACCTGCACCTCGAGGAAGTGGTTCCCCGACCCAAGGGTTCCCGACTGAGGGAGCCCGCGCTCCTTGGCCCTGACGCTCACCTTGTCGGCGTCCGCCCCCTCAAGACAGCCGCCCTCCTCGCATACCTCCAGGTCCTCCTTCGTGCCGAAGCCGCGCTTCACCGCCCAGCGGGCGCCCTGAGTCAGGATCTCGTCGATCTCCTTCTTGCCCACCTTGATCTTGCCCGTCGAACCCAGCCCCGAGGGGATGTTGACTGAGAACTGCGCCAGCAGCTTCTCCAGCCTGGGCCGCATCTCTGATTCGCGCAGGTTGGTGCGCAGCAGCCTCACCCCGCAGTTGATGTCGTAGCCCACCCCTCCCGGGGAGACCACCCCATCGTCGACCCTGGTGGCGGCCACCCCGCCTATGGGAAAGCCATAGCCCCAGTGGATATCGGGCATGGCCAGGGAATGACCCACGATCCCGGGCAGGAAGGCCACATTGGCCACCTGCTCCGCCGCCTGCTCTTCCCGGATGCCCTCCAGCATGGGTTCGCTGGCGTAGATCAGCCCCGGGACCCTCATCCCCGGCTTGTGGCTCGCGGGGATCTCCCAGCGGTAGTCGTCGATCTTCCGCAGCGTTCCCTCCCAGCGTGCCATGGCTATCCCCCTCTAGACATCGAAGATCACCCGGATGCTGTGGCCGTCATCCTCCCGGGTCACCCTGAGCATGTGGTACGTCGCCGCCTTGATCCCGCCCTTCAGGTTGTGACGCCGGGGGTTCAGCTTCTCACCGTAGCACCGGGCCTTCAGTCCGGTATCGGTCAGCTCCGCCACCTCGAATCGCCTGAACAGCAGCCCCTCCACGTCGAGGAGGAAGAGCAGTTCGTTCAGCCACGACACCGCCAGGGTTTCGCAGTCCCCCGCCTTCACCTCCACCTCCCGGCAGACCCGTTCCTCCACCGCCTCCACATCGGCCATCAGCGAGGACATGGCCCAGGCCAGATTGGCGAAGGCCTCTTTCAGATCCGCCCCATAGGCCACCACACCCGTGTCGGCGGTGTGCTCGATAACGTCAAACCTCTTCAACAGCCAACCCTCAGAGGACCCGAATCACGGCGGGCCGTCTCACTCGTCAAGCGGCGGTGCCTACAGCCATCCTATCAGATACTATCCCAGATAGCCAGGCCAGCCGCCGCGGGCCTTCACTGAAGCTGGGCCCCTATCCTCTGCGAAAGCCTGCCGTGGAATACACTGGTGACGTCGGCGCAGGGTTCCAGGTCTTTGAGGAGCGTCCGTGTCTCCCGGGCGTGACCTTCAGTCCCATTGAGGCCGATCACCTCCACGTACCGGGCCCCCAGGGCGGACGGGGCCCTGAAGGCGAAGGCCAGATAGGCGTTCAGCGTCCGGGCCATGGCATCGAACGAGCCTCTGCTCACCTGAGACCGGTGCAGCCGTATGGCGGCCATCTTCCGGGCCATCTCTCCATCGATGCCGACCATCAACACCCGCTCAGCCTCACCCGGCCGTTTTCGGTAGAAGTCGGGGAAGAGCCAGACGCAGTACTCCGCCAGCAGCGGCCCCAACTGTCCGTCCCGGAGCGTCTCGGCCACCAGGTCGTGAGTTGCCCTGTGGTCCGGATGCATGTCGCTCCGGCCGGGCATGACAATCAGGTCGGCCTTCGCCGCGGCAACGATTGACCCCAGCCCATGCTTCAGGGCCTTCCGCTCAGCACCCCGCAGTCGGGCCACCGTTCCATCCTCCACCCCCAGCTCGATGAAGTCCTGAACGCCGAGGAATGTCCTCTCCCTTCTGGCTTCCTCCCTCCTGATCTCCGCCAGTTCCTCTGGTGGGACGGTGTCGCTGCCATGGCGGCCATCGGTGACATAGACATATGTCAGCTCCCAGCCGCGCTTCAGCATCTTGAATAGTATTCCGCCAGCCGCGATGACGCAGTCATCATCGTGGGGCTGGAAACACAGTGCCTTCAGGGCTACCCCCCCCCGGTCGTCTCGCCGGCGGCGACTTCAGCCGGCCTCGCTGCGACCGTGAGACCGTCTCAGGGGCACTTCCTTCAGGAACAGCGTCATCAAGAAGGCTACCCCCACGGCCACCAGGCCCATGACGAAGACATCGCTGATGGCCAGGGCCAAGGCCTCTCTCAGCGCCCGGACCAACTCCTCCACCATGCGGGCACCGTCCGGCCCCAGCCCTTCGAACATCTCGCGCAGTCTGGAGAGGGCTCCGGCATCCATCAGCGCCTCCGGGTTGTGGGTCAGCTCTGACAGCGTGCCCGGCGGGACGCCGGGCGGGGCCAGTTTCTCAGCCTTTGAGGCGAACCGGTCGGCCATCATCGAGCCGAACAGGGCCAGGCCCACCGTGGCGCCGATGGCCCGGAAGAACTGCAATGATGAGGTGGCGATCCCCATGATCCGATAGGGCACGGCGTTCTGCACGGCGATGATGTACAGAGGCAGCGCCATGCCCACGCCAAATCCCATGACCACGATGCTCAGGATGGCCTCCCCACGACTGCTGTCCGCGCCCAGGCGGGAGAGGAGGAACATCCCCGACCCCATGACCACTAGCCCCATCAGGGCCTGGATGCGGTAGTGGCCTCCCAGTCGGGAGAGTGCCTGACCCGAGAGCGTGCTGGCCACCACCAGGCCCAGCATCATCGGAGTGAGGAAGCTGCCGCTGCTGGTGGCCGACAGTCCCAGAACACCCTGGAAGAACAGGGGGATGAAGATGATGCCCCCAAACAGCCCCATGCCCATGAAGAACACGGCGATCATGGAGAAGGTGGCCACGCTGTTCCCGAACATGGACAGGGGCATGATTGGCTCGGCCGCCTGCGACTCCACCAGCACGAACACTATGGCCAGCACCCCCGCCGTGACCAGCACTCCTATGACCGGCGCCGAGGCCCATTCGTACTCCACGCCGCCCCAGGACAGCCCCAGAATGAGGCAGACCACGCACGCGATGAGCACGGCCATGCCCGGGTAGTCCAGGCGGTGCTTGGCCATGGCCGGCCTGATGCTCGGGAAGTAGCGAATGAAGGCCGCGATCACTGGTATGCCCAGTGGGAGATTGACATAGAAGATCCAGTGCCACGAGAGGTTGTCCGTGATGAACCCGCCCAGGATCGGCCCCACAATTGAGGACAGCCCGAACACGGCGGTGATCAGTCCCTGGTACTTGCCCCGCTCGCTGGGCGGGAAGAGGTCTCCGATGACGATGAAGGCATTGGCTATCATGATCCCGCCGCCGATGCCCTGGAAGGCCCGGAAGATGATCAGTTGGTTCAGCGTCTGGCTCAGGCCAGCCAGCGCGGAGCCTAGGAGGAAGATCACCAGTCCGGCGATGTAGAAGCGCTTCCGCCCATAGATGTCCGTCAGGCGGCCGACGATGGGCATGACCGAGGTGGAGGTCATCAGGTAGGCCGTGGTCACCCAGGTGTACCGATCGAAGCCGCCCAGGTCGGCTATGATTCGCGGCATGGCGGTGCCCACCACGGTCTGGTCCAGGGAACCCAGAAACATGGCCAGCATCACGCCGCCCAGGGTGACGAACACCTTGGACCGATCCAGGGACTCAAAGCCCTGGCCCCCTGCTTCAGCCCCGGGCCCTCCCGGGCGGGCTGAGCCTCCGTCATCGGCACCCGGCGGGTGCCTGATATCCTTCTCCATCAGTGAACAGCCACAGCCCAGCCCACGCTGCGCCGGGCTCAGGGCAACGATCAACTAGTATACCCCCAGCCAAGCTGTGCCGACAAAGAATCCCGGAGGCGCACGTGCCTTGTTGGGCCTTTTCAGTCCCTGTATAATCTACCAAATGGCACCCAGACGTTCCCCCAAGAGCCCCCAGAGATCCCTCAAAACAGCACGTGACCACCGGGTAGCCACCAGCGACGACGTCGAAGTCTCCACCTACCTGGAGATCGCCGCTGAGAAGCGCGGGAAGCAGCCCGTGGCCCAGAAGACGCCGGCTCCGGGAGGCGAACGCGAGGCGGTGGTCATCCTCGACTTCGGCTCCCAGTACAGCATGCTCATCGCCCGCCGCGTCCGCGAATGGCAGGTGTACTGCGAACTTGTGCCATACGATACACCCTGGGAGAGCATCGCCCACCTCCACCCCCGGGGGTTGATCCTCTCCGGCGGTCCGGCCGGGGTCTACGAGCCCGGGGCGCCCCTGGCCCCGGCTTATGTCTACCAGAGAGATATCCCCGTTCTGGGCATCTGCTACGGGATGCACGCCATGGCCCAGCAGCTGGGCGGGAAGGTGGCCCTGCAGGCGAAGCGGGAATACGGACACGCCATCCTCCACCAGAGTGCCGATTCACCGCTGCTGGCCTACCTGCCCTTCTCCATGCCCGTCTGGATGAGCCACGGCGACCAGGTGGTGGAGTTGCCTCCGGGATTCACCACCCTGGCCTACACGGACAACTGCCCCATCGCCGTCATGGGCAACGATCAGGGGTTCTACGGCCTGCAGTTCCACCCCGAGGTGGTCCACACCCCGGAAGGCAAGACCGTCCTGAAGAACTTTCTGTACAACGTCTGCGGCTGCCAAGGCAACTGGACCGCCCGGAACTTCATCGCCGAAAGCACGGAAAGGATCGCCGAACAGGTGGGGATGGGCAGGGTCATCTGCGCCCTCTCAGGAGGCGTCGACTCCGCAGTGGCCGCCACCCTCATCCACCGCGCCATCGGCGACCAGCTCACCTGCATCTTCGTGGACAACGGGCTGCTCCGCAAGGAGGAGCCGGAGAGGACGGTCGACGCCTTCCAGAGAAACCTGAAGATGAATGTCATTCACGTGGACGCCACGGAGCGGTTCCTCAACCGGCTGAAAGGGGTCACCGATCCCGAGGAGAAGCGCCATGCGGTGGGTGAGGAGTTCATACGGGTCTTCGAGGATGAGGCGGCCAAGCTGGGCAAGGTCGATCTGCTGGCCCAGGGGACGCTCTACCCCGATGTCATAGAGAGCGCGGCGCCCAACCAGAAGGCTTCCGCCCGGATCAAGTCCCATCACAACGTCGGCGGATTGCCGGCCAAGATGGCCCTGAAGCTGATCGAGCCCCTGCGCTATCTGTTCAAAGATGAGGTGAGGAAGGTGGGTCTGGCCCTGGGACTGCCCGAGGACATCATCTACCGGCAGCCGTTTCCAGGTCCGGGACTCTCCGTGCGCATCGTGGGCGAGGTGAACCGGGACAGCCTGGAGGTGCTCAGGGCCGCGGATTGGATCGTCATGAGTGAAATCAAGAAGGCCAACCTCTATCGGCAGCTCTGGCAGAGCTTCGCCGTGCTCACCAACGTCAGAAGCGTGGGGGTCATGGGCGACTTCAGAACCTACGGCTACCTGGTGGCGGTGCGGGCGGTGATCAGCGAAGATGCCATGACCGCCGACTGGGCCCGGTTGCCCTATGAGCTCCTGGCCCAGATCTCCAATCGCATCGTCAACGAGGTTCCCGAAGTGAACCGCGTGGTCTATGACATATCGTCCAAGCCCCCGGCCACCATTGAATGGGAGTAGCGCCGGCGGCAACAGGGAGGGAAGACAGCGATGGCACACCACAACGGCGACGAACTGGAAGAGATGGAGGACAGGGAACTGGACCTGGACATGCTCCGGGAGGACCTCATAGGTGAGCTTGAGGCCATCAACCAGTATCAGGCACATATCGACACCCTGGACAGCGACGAAGCCAGGGCCGTCCTGGAGCACATCCGGGACGATGAGAAGGAGCACGTAGCCGAGCTGGTCAAGCTGATCCAGAAGCTGGACACCGTGCAGGCAGCCAAGTTCAAGAAGGAAGGGCTGTAGTCCCTCTCATCGCCTGAGACAACCCCTGCAGCGCCCCCTCACTTGCCGCGAGAAGCCCGGCCGGACCCGGAGAAGAGCAGACCCATGAAGGCAATGGTCATCGGCAGCGGTGCCCGGGAGCATGCCCTGGCCTGGAAGCTGAGGCAGAGCCCCCGGGTTGACCGTCTCTTCGTCGCCCCGGGCAACGCCGGAACGGCAGCCATCGCCCAGAACCTGGATATCCCCGCCACGAACATCGAAGCCCTGGCTGAGGCGGCGGGGCAGCATCGCATCGACCTGACCGTTGTCGGCCCCGAGGCACCTTTGGCCTCAGGCATCGTCGATCTCTTCCAGAGCCGCAGCCTCCCCGTCCTCGGCCCCTCCAGGGCCGCCTCTCAGATCGAGGCCAGCAAGGTCTTCTCCAAGGAGCTGATGCAGAAGCACCGCATACCCTGTGCCCGGGGGGCGGTCTTCACTTCGTATGCCCAGGCCAGGGAGTACGTTCAATCGCAGCCGGCTCCGCTGGTCATCAAAGCCGATGGGCTGGCCGCGGGCAAGGGGGTGGTGGTGGCCGCCTCCGCGGAGCAGGCCCTTGAGGCGCTGTCCGACTTCATGGAGAAGAGGGTCCTTGGGGCCGCCGGGGACAGGATCATCGTCGAGGAATGCCTCAGTGGCCGCGAGGTGAGCCTGCTGGCCTTCACCGACGGCAGGAACGTCCGGCCCATGGTGCCGGCCTGCGACTACAAACGGGTGTTCGACGGCGACCGCGGACCGAACACCGGGGGCATGGGCAGTTACAGCCCCCCCGGCTTCTTCAGTCAGTCAGATGTGCTGAAGATACAGCAGACCATACTGGAGCCCACCGTGCGGGCCATGGCCGCTGAGGGGATACCCTACAGGGGCGTCCTCTATGCCGGGCTGATGGTCAACCCGGAGGGGGCCAGGGTCCTGGAGTTCAACGCCAGATTCGGCGACCCGGAGACCCAGGCCATCATACCCCGGCTGAAGACAGACCTCGTAGACATCTTCCTGGCTGTCATCAACGGAACCCTGAACAGATTGGCCATAGAATGGAGCGACGACGCCTGCGTCGCCGTGGTCCTGGCCTCGGAGGGCTACCCAGGGGCATACCATACCGGCCTTCCCATATCCGGCCTGACCGGGCTGGACCCGGATATGCACGTCTTCCACGCCGGCACGGCGATGAAGAACGGCGTGGTCACCAGCGGCGGCAGGGTGCTCACCGTGGCTGCCACCGGCCGGACCCTGCGAGAGGCCCGCGACCGGGTCTATGCCGATGTCCCCCGGATTCAGTTCCATGGCCGCCACTACAGACGAGACATCGCCGCCAGGGAGATCCCTCCCGAAGCAGGCGGCAGCAGGTAGAGCCCATGCCCCCAACCGTGAGGCGGCAGGCGGCTTCAACACCGGTGGGAGAGACCATCCCCAGGACTGCGAGAACCCTCTCTTTGGCCACTGCCGGCCCCTCAGCCACAGCAGAGCTGGGGCGGCGGATCGGCGGACTGCTGGGCCGGGGCAGCGTTGTGGCCCTCGTCGGCGAGTTGGGCTGCGGCAAGACCTGTTTCGCCAAGGGACTGTGCGCCGGACTGGGCATCCCCGGCAGGCAGGTGACCAGTCCCACCTTCACCCTCGTCAACGAGTACGCCGGCAGGCTGCCGGTGCTGCACCTCGACCTCTACCGGATTGAGGACGTCCGGGGGGCGCTGGAGGCCGGTATCCTGGACTGCCTCACCCGGGCTGAATGGGGAGTGGCTGTCATCGAGTGGGCCGAGAGGGCGGCTCCCCTGCTGCCCGAGGACCGCCTGGAAGTGGCATTCACCATCATCTCCGCCAGGAGACGGCAGATCGTGCTTACCGGATTCGGGCCAGGGTACCGCCGGCTCCTGGACAAGGTTGTCGTTCCATGAGAGTCCTGGGTATTGACACCGCCAGCCGGACCAATACCATCGGTCTGATCGACGCCGACCGCGTGGTGGCTGACTTCGCCTGGGATGCCAGAGATAGCTCGCTGCAGCAGATCATAGTCAACATCGACCTGGTCCTCAAGCGAGGCGGTCTGTCTCTGGAGGATCTCGACGGGCTGGCCGTGGGGATCGGCCCGGGGTCCTGGACGGGGGTGAGGGTCGGCGTCACCGTGGCCAAGACCCTGGCCTGCACCCTCGGGAAACCTCTCTGCGGCATATCATCGCTGGAAGCCCTGGCCCACCAGTCCAAGACGGCCTCGGCCCTGCTCTGTCCCCTGGTCGATGCCGGCCGGGAGACCGTCTACGCCGCATTCTACCGCGTCCGGGAAGGGGCGCCGATCAGGGAAGGCGAGTACTACGTGGGCAGCATTGCCGGGCTGACGGACAGGGTCCGGGAGCCGGTCCTCTTTCTGGGCCGGCCGGCCTATCTCCATCGGGCGGTGATCACCAGCGCCCTGGGCCCGCCGGCCCGGTTCGGCAGTCCATCAGATGCGCCGGGCGGGGCTGCCTTCGCCCTGATGTCGCTGCCCCGGTTCGCAGCCGGCCAGGTCGATGATCCCCTCTCCCTGGTGCCCCTCTACCTGGGCGAATCGCTGGCCCAGGCCCTCCTCCGCCGGAGGGAGGCCGAAGCAAGGGGGGGCAGGGCTCCCGGCTCCTGAGGGGCAAGATGCCATGCTGATACTGGGGATCGAGACATCCTGCGATGAGACGGCGGCCGCCCTGGTCGATGACGGCAATGTCCTCTCCAATGTCATCGCCTCCCAGATCGACCTTCATGCCAGGTTCGGGGGGATTGTCCCCGAGGTGGCCTCCCGGAAGCATGTGGAGGCCATCGGCTACGTCATCCGCGAGACCTTCGACTCGGCCGGGGAGCGGCCTGCCGCAGTGGACGCCGTGGCGGTGACCTGCAGGTACGGTCTCATCGGCTCCCTCATCGTGGGGGTGTCCGCCGCCAAGGCCATGGCCTACGCCCTGAAGGTGCCCCTGATAGGGATCCACCATATCGAAGGCCACATTTTCGCCAACATCCTGAGCCACCCCGGGCTGCCGCTGCCGCACGTCTGCCTCACCGTCTCGGGCGGGCACACCATGCTCATCCACGTTGAGGAACCTGGCCGCTATCAGGTGCTGGGCGGGACCCTCGACGATGCCGCCGGGGAGGCCTTCGACAAGATCGCCAAGTTCCTCGGCCTGAGCTTTCCAGGCGGGCCGGCCATCGAGAGGCTGGCCCTGGCAGGAGACGGGGCCGCCATCAGCCTTCCCCGGCCGCTGGGACGGAGCCGGACCGCCGACTTCAGCTTCAGCGGTCTGAAGACGGCGGTGGTCAATATGTGCCAGGGCCGTGACCGGGGGTCGCTGCCCCTGGCAGACATCGCTGCCGGATTTCAGGAGGCGGTGGTCGACGTCCTGGTATCCAAGACGCTCCAGGCTGCCCGGCGCCTGGGGGTCACCGCGGTCAGCGTCACCGGAGGGGTATCCATCAACGCCAGACTGAGGGAGGTCTTCTCCGAGGCCTGCCCCCGGCACGGCCTTCAGGTCTTCTTCCCCCGGCCGGACCTGTGCACCGACAACGCCGCCATGGTGGCCGCCGCCGGGGCGGTCAGACTGAGACAGGGAGAGGAATCCGGGCTGGACCTCAATGCCGTCCCAAATGCCCCGCTGGAGAGCATCAAATGCCCCGCAAAACGCTGCTAGTCGCCATGGATCCGGCAACCCCTGACCGGCAGGCCATCCGCCGGGCGGCAGAATCTCTGCGCCGTGGGGGGCTGGTGGCCTTCCCCACCGAGACCGTCTACGGACTGGGGGCCGATGCACTCAATCCGGAGGCGGTGAGGACGATCTTCGTGGCCAAGGGCCGCCCCCTGGACAACCCCATCATCGTCCATGTGGCCGGACCCCAGGACCTAGCGGTCCTCACCGCGGATGTGCCACCTGAGGCAACCCTGCTGATGAAGCGATTCTGGCCCGGACCCCTGACACTGATCTTCAAGAGGTCCGCAGGGGTGCCCGATGCCGTCACCGGTGGAGGGGATACCGTGGCAGTCAGGATGCCGCGGAACGCCATCGCCCTGGCCCTGGTCCGGGCCCTGGGGCGGCCCATCGCCGCGCCCAGCGCCAATCTCTCCGGCCGTCCCAGCCCGACCACAGCCGGGCACGTACTGGCCGACCTGGGGGGCCGGATCGACATCATCCTCGACGGTGGCCCGGTGGAGGTGGGCCTCGAGTCCACGGTGCTCGATCTGTCGCAGCATCCCCCGGTCATACTGCGACCGGGGGCCGTCACCGCGGCGGACCTGAAGCCCTTCATCGGCCGGGTGGCCGCCGCCGCGGAGCCCGCGCTGCGCCGGAGGTCCCCGGGCACCCGCTACCGGCACTACAGCCCTCGGGCGCGGGTCACTTTGGTGGCTGGGGGGGATCAGGAAGCCGCCGCCCGCCTGGCAACATCCCACGCCGGGAAGGGCAGGAAGGTGGCCCTGCTCACTCACGGTCCATGCCCGCTGCAGGGCAGCGCCGATCTCATCGTCCGGGCCATGCCCCGGGACCTCAAAGCGTACGCCCGGCGGATGTTCGCCGTGATGCGCGAACTGGACGAGCTGGGGGTGGACGAGATGATCATTGAAGGGGTGGCGGAGCGGGGCCTGGGCGTGGCCGTAATGGACCGTCTGAGGCGGGCGGCCTCTCGCTGAAGGCGGCGCCTAGCCGCTCGACAGCAGCTGAAGAATGGGATGGAGCGCTCCTACGATGTGATCATCGCCGGCGCGGGGCCGTCCGGGGCCACCCTGGGCTATGAGCTGGCCCGGCGGGGCGTCAGCGTTCTCCTCCTGGAGAAGGACAGGCTGCCCCGGTACAAACCGTGCGCCGGAGGGATCACCGTCAAAGCGGCCCGGGGCCTGGGCCTGGATATCGCCCCGGTGACAAGGAGCGTGGTCCGCGGTGTCCGGGCCACCTACAAGCGGAAGCGGTCCTTCACCAGATGGTACGACCAGCCCCTGGTCTTCACGGTGATGAGGGATGAGTTCGACCACCTCCTGGTCCGCAGGGCCCGAGAGGCCGGGGCCGCGCTGCTGGACAATGAAGCCGTCTGCCGGGTGGAGATCTCGTCAAGGGCGGTCAGGATCACCACAACAGCCCGGACCCTGGAGTCGCAGATCATCGTGGGCGCCGACGGTGCCGGAGGCGTGGTGGCCCGTGACGCGGGCCTGATGCGGGGGGTCGTATTCGGCATGGGCATGGAGGCCGAGACTTCTGTTGCAGCCGAAAAATTGGTACAATGGGACTCCCTGATGGGTTTGGACCTGGGACACATCCGTGGCGGCTACGGCTGGGTATTCCCCAAGAAAGACCATCTCTCCGTCGGTGTTGGCGGTCCGCTCCGCCAGGTGCGAAGGCTGAGATCGGGATACCGGGCTGTGCTGAAATCATACGACCTGGAAGCCGGATCGGTGTCGAGGCTGAGGAGTCACTATCTGCCGGTGCGCCGGAGGGGCATGGCCATCCAGTCCGGGCGGTGCCTGCTGCTCGGGGATGCCGCCGGGCTGGTGGACCCGCTCACCGGAGAGGGCATTCACCATGCCGTCAGGAGCGCTCGACTGGCTGCCCCGGTCATCCACCGCTGTCTGGAGTCCAGCAGCCCCGACCTGCAGGGGTATCAGGAAGCCGTTGACCGGGAGTTGATGCCCGAACTCACTGCGGCCCGGGGGTTTGCCCGTCTCTTCACCTGGTTCCCCGGACTGTGCTTCGGGCTGGTGGAAGGCCATGACCGCCTGTGGAGGGCCTGCTGCCGGCTCCTCCGCGGCGAGGAAACCTATGTCAGCATCAAACAAAGGCTGTACCCCTTCGAGGGTCTGTTCGATCTGCTCACTGTTTGAAAGCGAGGTCCGCCATGTCAGAGACAAGACAAGACAAGCCCATCGTCGGGGTAGTCATCGGCAGCAAGTCCGATGAGCCGCTGATCAAGCCGGCCACTGACATGCTGGAGGAACTGGGCATACCCTACGAGGTCCGGGTGATCTCCGCCCACCGCACCCCCGAGAAGGCCCGCGAGTACGGACTCAAAGCACAGGAGCGCGGGCTAGAGGTGCTCATCGCCTGTGCCGGTGCTGCGGCCCATCTGCCCGGCGTCCTGGCCAGTTGGACCATGCTGCCGGTCATCGGCGTCCCTCTGCCCACCAGCGATCTCAAAGGCGTCGACAGCCTGCTGTCCATCATCCAGATGCCGGGCGGCGTCCCGGTGGCCTGCGTCGCCATCGGCTCGGCAGGAGCGAAGAACGCGGCCCTCTTGGCCGCTCAGATACTGGGACTGAAATCGGACAGAGCCAGGGAGGCGTATGCGGCACACCGCCGGAAGCTGGCCCAGGGTTGAGCCTCCTGCCTCGGCACGGACGGCGACTTCCGCGGCGGGCCCGGCCCGCCAGTAGTATGGAGATCAGGGCATGATTGAACGGTATTCCCGGCCGGCCATGAAGAGGGTTTGGTCGGACGAAAACAAGTTCGACAAGTGGCTCCAGGTGGAGATCGCCGTGTGCGAGGCCTGGGCCGAGCTGGGAGCTATCCCCAAGGAGGCCCTCCCCAAGCTGAGAAGGGCCCGCTTCGACCCGACCCGCTTCGCCGAGATCCTCAAGGTAACCCACCATGATGTCACCGCCTTTCTCAACACCGTGGCCGAGAGCCTGGGCGAGGAGAGCCGCTTCATCCATCTGGGACTGACCTCCTCCGATGTCATGGACACCGCCCTCAGCCTCCAGATGCTGGAGGCCACCGAGATACTGGCTCAGGACGCCGCCGATCTCACCAGCGTGCTGAAGATGAAGGCCGTGGAGCACAAGCACACCATCATGATGGGCCGGACCCATGGCGTCCACGCCGAGCCGACCACCTTCGGGCTCAAGATGGCCCTCTGGACTGAGGAGATGAAGCGCAACGGCCACAGGCTGGCGGAGGCCAGCAAGGTCATCGGCGTCGGCAAGATCTCCGGGGCTGTGGGCACATACGCCACTGTGGCGCCGGAGGTGGAGGAGATCGCCTGCGCCAAGCTGGGGCTCGATCCGGCCCCGGTGTCCAGCCAGATATTGCAGAGGGACCGCCACGCGCAGTTCGTGACCACGCTGGCCATCATCGCCGGTTCCCTGGAGAAGTTCGCCACCGAGATCCGGGCCCTGCAGAGGACCGAGGTCCTTGAGGCCGAGGAGCCCTTCGAGTCCGGACAGACCGGCAGCTCCGCCATGCCCCACAAGCGCAATCCAGAGCTCTGCGAGCGCATCTGCGGCCTGGCCCGCCTGGTCCGGGGACATGCCCTGACCTCGCTGGAGAACATGGCACTCTGGCACGAGCGCGACATCAGCCATTCGTCGGCAGAGCGGATCATCATCCCGGACTCCTGCCTGGTCCTGGACTACATCCTGCACATCTTCACCAATATCATGAGGAGCCTGGTGGTCGATCCCCAGCGGATGGAAGAGAACCTGAAGCTCACCCGGGGGCTGACCTTCTCCCAGCGGGTCCTCCTGGCCCTGATCGACAAAGGCCTCGGTCGCCAGCAGGCCTATGAGCTGGTGCAGCGCAACTCCATGAAGGCCTGGAAGGACAGGCAGGAGTTCCTGCAGCTCCTCAAGGCTGATGGCCAGGTATCCGCCCTGCTGCCGGCGGCGGAACTGGAAAAGCTCTTCGACTACCGGTATTATCTGAGACACGTAGACCGCGTCTTCCAGCACCTGGGGATGGAAAGCTAGCGAGAGGAGTCTCTCAGACATGCCCGAACTGCCAGAGGTGGAGACCATCAAGAACGATCTCATCCCCAAGATGGTGGGGCACCGCCTCACCAAGGTCACCCTGCTCTGGCCAGGATCGGTCCGCCACCCCTCTCCCGACGAGTTCTGCCGCGGGCTCTCCAATCAGACGGTGGAGGATATCCGCCGTAGAGGGAAGTACCTCATCTTCGATCTGGCCAGTGGACGGAGACTGATCGTCCACCTGAAGATGACCGGCTGCCTGCTCCTCCAACCCTCATCCACTGCCCCCGAACGTCATGCCAGGGCCATACTCCACCTGGACAACGGCACCAAGGTCCACTTCCTGGACCAGCGCAAGTTCGGGGTGATGTGGCTGGTGGACGACGAGAACGATGTGGTCGGCTTCCTCGGCCCCGAGCCGCTGGATCACCGCTTCAGTGTCTGGGCACTGCGCAAGGCCCTGGGACAGCACAAGATCCCCGTCAAGGTCCTGCTCTGCGACCAGACGGCCATCGCCGGCATCGGCAACATGTACTCGGACGAGGCCCTGTTCGAGGCGCGGATCCACCCCCTGAAGAAGGCCGGCGACCTGACCACGACGGAGACGGAGAGGCTGTACCGCTCCATCGGCCATGTGCTGACGGAGGCCATCGGACGCTCCGGCGCCAGCGTCAGCACCTACCAGCTCCCCAACGGCGAGCCCGGCTTCGCCCACCTCTTCTTCCAGGTGGCCCACCGCCGGGGGGAGCGATGCTACCGCTGCAACACCCTGATCCAGCGGATATCCTTGCGGGGGAGGGGCACCTACTTCTGCCCCAGATGTCAGGCCACGTAGCCGCCCGGCCCCTCAGTCGCCCAGCTCAACCACGGTGACTCCGTCACCACCCTCCCACGTCCACCCCGACCTGAAGGACCTCACCAGCCGCTGGCCCCTCAGCCAGGACCGGACCGTGCTCCTCAGCATGCCCGTCCCCTTCCCGTGGACCACCCGGACGGCAGGGGTGCCGGCGCAATAGGCCTCGTGGATGAACGCCTCCAGCTCCGTGATCGCCTCATCGGCGGTCATGCGGTGCAGGTCAAGCTCGGAGTCTGAGGATGAAGGAATCACTGACCGGAGTCTCCCTGAAACATATGTTATATAATCTAGCATAATCCTCCATGGACAAGACCAAGGGCAGGCCATCTCGACCATCGAAGACCCGGGCGGGGTACCGCCGGCTGGTGATCAAGCTGGGCACCAACCTGCTGACCGGCGGCACCAGACAGCTCGACCTGGACACCATGGCCAATCTGGTGGACCAGGTGGCCCAGCTCCACCGGGAAGACCGGCAGGTGGTCATCGTCTCATCCGGGGCCATAGCCGCCGGCAGGGCCAAGCTGGGACTGGATGACCGGAACCGCAAGGACATCCCCTTCAAGCAGACCCTGGCTGCGGTGGGCCAGGGATGTCTGATGCACACCTACGAGCAGCTCTTCGCCAGACACGACATCGTCGTGGCCCAGGCCCTGCTCACCAAGCGGGACCTCTCTCACCGGGCGGGCTATCTCAACGGCCGCAACACCCTCCTCTCCCTGCTCGATCTGAAGGTCGTACCCATCATCAACGAGAACGACGTGGTGGCCACCGACGAGATCAGGGGGGATGTGGTCTTCGGCGACAACGACAACCTGTCGGCCATGGTGGCCAATCTCATAGACGCCGACCTGCTCATCCTGCTCAGCGATGTGGCCGGGCTGTATAGCGCCAACCCCCGCAGCGACCCCCGGGCCGAGCTGCTTCCCGTGGTGAGCAGGATCGACGCCGAGATCGAACAGATGGCCGGCGGCGCCGGCAGCACCAGGGGCACCGGGGGCATGGCCACCAAGATCCAGGCGGCCAAGCTGGCCACAAGCTCAGCCATTGCCGTGGTCATCACGGACGGCAGCCTGCCCAACGTGATCACCCGCCTCACCCATGGCGAGTCGCTGGGCACCCTGTTTCTGCCCCGGAGCACCCGGCTGGAGAGCCGCAAGCGGTGGATGGTCAGCAGGCTGGCTTCGCGGGGCAAGATCATTGTGGACGATGGAGCGGCGGCGGCCCTCAAGAGGGGCCGGGGAAGCCTGCTCCCCGCCGGGATAGTGGATACCGAAAGGGACTTCCAGCGCGGCGACCTGGTGGACATCGTCGATCTCCAGGGCAATCGCATCGCCTGCGGGATGTCCAACTACTGCGCCGCCGACATCCAGGTGATCAAAGGCAGCCGCTCCGGAGGCATCGCATCGCTCCTCGGCTACGAGTACGGCGCCGAGGCTGTGCACCGCAACAACCTGGCAGTCCTCTGAGCCTGGCGCCTATCGCACGCCGTGTCCCCCGAGGCAAGCCCATCATCATCCCATGCGATGTGATCCTGTCACCCCTGCTGCCGAACGAACGGAGTTCCATTGCTTGACACCAAATGTCATAAAGCGTTTAATATACGCGTCAAAGTAGTCTACCCCCCACCCGGGAAGCTCCAAGTAGAAAGGTAGGTGAAAGTGGAGCTAGTAGTAGTGGTGCTGGTTGGGCTGGGTTGCTTCGTTGTTGGGGGCATCGCAGTATTCCTGGTCAGGCGGATGTCGGCCAGCCGCAGAGTCCGCATGGCGGACGACGAGGCCAAGAGGCTCATCGCCGAGGCCCAGGAGAAGCACAAGGCCGCGCTCCTCGAGGCCAAGGAGGCAGCCATCAACATGAAGGCGGAGGTGGAAGCCAGTTACCGCGAGACCCGCGCCGAGTTGCAGCGGCTGGAAAGGCGCCTTGGGCAGAAGGAAGAGAACCTGGAACGCCGGGAGGAATCCCTGCAGCGCCGTGACCACTCCATCGCCGCCAAGGAAAGGGAGATCGAGAAGCTGCGGACTCGGGCAGAGGAGCTGCAGCACAAGCAGCAGCAACAACTGGAACTGGTAGCCAACATGTCTTCCGCCGAGGCAAGGGAGATCCTGCTGAAGCAGGTGGATGCCGAGATCCGGGACGAGGCGTCCCGGCGGGTGCGGGAGATGGAAGCCGCGGTCAAAGAGGAAGGCGACCAGAAGGCCCGGGACATCCTGGCCCAGGTCATTCAACGCGTGGCCGGCGACGTGGTAGCCGAAACCACCGTCTCGGTGGTCTCACTGCCGGGGGACGATATGAAAGGCCGTCTCATCGGACGAGAAGGGCGAAACATCAGGGCCCTGGAGCACGCCACCGGAGTCGACCTCATCATCGACGACACGCCGGGGGCGGTGACCCTCTCGTGCTTCGACCCCGTCCGCCGGGAGATTGCCCGGATCGCCCTGGAGAGGCTGATCCTCGATGGGCGGATCCATCCTGCGCGCATCGAGGAGATGGTCCAGAAGGCCCGGAATGAAGTGGAGGCAACCATCCGGACCGAAGGCGAGCAAGCCGCCAACAAGACAGGGGTGCACGGCCTGCCCCCCGACCTGATCAGGCTGCTGGGGCGCCTGAAATACCGCTTCAGCTATGGCCAGAATGTGCTGGCACATAGCGTCGAGGTGGCCCTCCTGGCAGGTATGATGGCCGCCGAAACAGGTGCCAACGTGGAACTGGCCACAAGGGCCGGTCTGCTCCACGACATCGGCAAGGCAGTGGACTTCGAAACCGAAGGGCCTCATGCCCAGATAGGCGCTGACATCGTCAAGCAATGGGAGAAATCGCCGCTGGTGATCAGGGCCATCGCCGCGCACCACGGCGAAGTAGACATGATCAACGCCGAGAGCTTCATCGTCTCTGCTGCGGATGCCATCAGCGGGGCCAGGCCGGGAGCCAGACGCGAATCCCTGGAGCAGTACCTGAAGCACCTGGAAGCCCTCGAGACCATAGCCAACAGCTTTCGCGGCGTCGAGAAATCCTACGCCATACAGGCCGGAAGAGAGATCCGCATTCTGGTGAAACCCGAAGAGATCGACGACATGGGAGCCATGCGGCTCGCCCGTGACATCGTGAAGAAAGTTGAAGAAACCATGAGCTACCCGGGCCAGATCAAGGTGACGGTCGTCAGAGAGACAAGGGCGGTAGACTACGCCAGATAGAGAGTCGAAAAGGGATCTTGCGGATACTACTGGTCGGCGATGTGATCGGCAGGCCTGGCAGAAGGGCCATCCACAGCCTGGTGCCAGGCCTGCGTCGCGAACTGCGCCTTGACCTGGTAGTCGTCAACGCCGAGAACGCCGCCGGGGGGAAGGGGCTGACCCCCGAAACCGCCAACGAGCTCCTCCAGAGCAGCGTCGATGTCCTCACCTCCGGCAACCACATCTGGGCCCAGAAGGAGATCATCCCCTCCCTTGAGGCCCCTTCGCCCATAGTCCGCCCCCTGAACTACCCTCCGGGTGTCCCCGGCCGCGGATACCTCTGGTGGAACAACGTCCTGATCATCAACCTGGTGGGACGCACCTTCATGGGCGATGTTGACTGCCCCTTCAGAACGGCGGACCAACTGCTGGCCGGACTGGAGGGCAAGCCGGAGGCCATACTGGTTGACTTCCACGCTGAGGCAACGTCGGAGAAGAACGCCCTGGGCCGCTACCTCGACGGCAGGGTCAGCGCCGTGGTGGGCACCCACACCCATGTGGGCACCATCGACGCCCGGATCCTCCCAAGGGGGACGGCCTACGTCACCGATATCGGCATGGTGGGACCGGCCGACTCGGTCATCGGCGATGACGTTGGGGAGGTGATCAAGCGCTTCCTCACCCACATGCCCAGCCGCCTCTCGGTGGGCAAGGGGCCGATCACCTTCAACTCCGTCCTGGTCGAGGTGGACACCGCCACGGGCCGGGCCACCAGCATCAACCGCATCGACCGGGAAGTGGCCTAGACCATGAAGGCCGACCTCCACGTCCACACCACCGCTTCAGATGGGCGCTTCAGCCCTGCGGAGTTGGTGGCCAAGGCCGCCGGCCAGGGGATGGAGGTCATGGCTATCACCGACCACGACTCCGTGGAGGGCGTGGCACCGGCCCTCGAAGCGGTCCGGGCTTTCCCCTCCCTCAAGGTCATCCCCGGCGTGGAGATCGGCACCGACGTCCCTGACGGCGAGGTTCATGTCCTGGGCTACTTCATCAACTACCTCGACGACGCCCTGGTGGACAAGCTGGCCGATCTCCGTGACTCCCGGAGGACGCGGGCCAAGAAGATGATCGCCAAGCTGGGCCATCTGGGAGTGCATATTGAATGGGAGCGCGTCGAGGAGATCGCCGGCAGCGGGTCGGTGGGCCGGCCCCACGTGGCCCAGGCCATCATGGAGAAGGGCTACGTCCAGTCCCTCAAGGAGGCCTTCGCCAGGTACATCGGCAGGAATGGACCGGCCTACGCTGAGCGGGAGAAGATGACGCCCCAGCAGGTGGTGGAGCTGGTGGTCAGGGTAGGTGGACTGCCGGTGCTGGCCCACCCGGCGGATATCGAGGATCTGGAAGAGGTCATCCCCCGCCTCCAGAGGGCAGGGCTGGCCGGCATGGAAGTGTACTACAACGCCTACGCCAGCGTCACCATACAGCACCTGGCCTCCCTGGCCCGCAAACACCACCTCATCGCCACCGGTGGCAGCGACTTCCACGGATTGGAACACCTCACCGAGACGCCCATGGGCGGCGTGGACATCCCCCCAGAATGCATCGAGCGCCTCCTCGCTTTCGGCAGGCGGCAGACCCCTAGCAGCTTTCGGTAGGGATGAGCCAGCATGAAATGCGCCGCTCACCCCAATGTAGACACCAACCTGGCCTGCGGCAAATGCGGCAAGCCCATCTGTCCCAAGTGCCTGGTGCACACGCCTGTGGGAGCCCGCTGCAAGGACTGCGCCGAGCTGAAGCGGCTGCCCACCTACCAGGTGGCCACCACGCAGCATCTCAAAGCGGCCCTCGTCGGCCTGGCACTGGCCCTGGCCCTGGGTATCGCCTGGGGCTGGCTTCGGTTGTTGGTGCCGTACTTCAGCCTCTTCGGCATCTTCGTGGCCGCTGGCGTCGGCTACCTCATCGGCGAAGCCATCAGCCGCTCAGTCAACCGCCGGCGCGGCACCATACTCCAGGTCATCGGGGGTATCAGCTTCGTCCTGACCTACGTCGTCAGCAACATCGAGTACTCATCGGAAAGCGGACTGGCCTTCTACTTCAGCCCGTACAGCATCCTGGCCCTGGTGGTGGGTGTAGTCGTCGCTGTCGGCCGCCTGCGTTAGGCGGCCCGGGCCGGCTCAGCCCTGATAGTATATCCGCCGCTGGAGCAACCCCTCGGCCTGCGACACCGTCTCCTGGACCATGGTGTCGGCGAACCTCAGAAACAGCCTCTCCGGCAGGCTGGGCCGCCTCCTGACATGCATCACCCGGCGGGCCACGTGGCCCAGGTCGGAGGCAATGTCGGCAGCCACCTCGAAATCCCCCACCTCATCGACCAGGCCCAGGGCCTTGGCCTTCTCCCCCAGAAAGACCTCGCCGGTGGCCAGTTCCCTCACCCTGCCCTCATCCATCTTCCGGCCCCTGGCCACCACTGACACGAAGTAGTCGTAGAACCCGGCGATGAGCTCCTCCTCCTTCTTCCTCTCCTCGTCGGTGGGATCGCGGTAGAGGCTGCCCATATCCTTCAGCCGCCCGCTCTTGGTCACGGAGACGTGGACCCCGATCTTGCCCAGGAGGTCCTGCAGTATCGGCCTGACCGACAGCACCCCGATGGAGCCCACCACCGCCGTGGGCAGGACCACTATCCGGCTGGCCGCGCAGCACACCATGTAGGCCCCGGAGGCACAGGCCCCGCTGACGAAGGCCACCACCGGCTTCCTGGCCGAGAGCCTGGAGACAGCGGAGTAGAGGCCATCGGAGGCCGTGGCCAGGCCGCCAGGAGAGTCCACATTGATGATGACCGACTTGAAGCGGCGGCTGTTCTTCAGCCCATCGATGGTGCTGGTGTACTCCCTCAGCTTCCGGGTGCCCGTGATGGGGCCGAACAACTCCATCACCCCGATCCCTGCGCCAACTGGCAGCCACAGCCGCATTGCTTCTCTGCGCTCCTTCGGGCCATTATAGCAGATCATGACTCGCCGCCGGAGGATACCCCCGCACGCCGCCAGCTTGAGTCGCCAGTGCGGCTCTGGTAGACTATCTGCCACGTGGGGCTGTGGCTCAGAGGGAGAGCGTCTGACTGGCAGTCCCCAAACTGTTCTCAAGCTGCTCAACAAACTCCCCAATTCCACGCTTGCAGAGTTAAGCGGTTTAAGCACCTCATACATCAGCCAGGTCAGGCATGGCAAGCGCCGCCCATCAAGGAAGCTAGTTGAGTCCCTGCTCGGTTCCCCATACCACAAGAAGCCAGAGCATGACTACCTCAAGCCATTCCTGCAATCAAGGCAGGCCAGAGGGGTCAGTCCGAGCACACTGGCTTTCTACGAGGAGCGTCTGGACAAGTTCGGCAGGACGATTGACTACTTCTTCGACAGGGCAACTCGGCGAACCATAGAGCAGTACCTCAACACAATTCCGCCCAACGAGAACGGGCTGGGAGCCAGACACGCGAGCTATAGAGCGCTGCGGGTCTTCTATACCTGGCTTCACTCGGAGTATGGCATGGACAGCCCAATGGCTGGCGTCGAGGCCCCGATACTGACCAAGCTCATACTCCCCAGCCTGACGGCAGGGCAGGTCCAGGGTCTCATTCAGTCTGTCGAGTCCGTACGGGACAAGGCCATCATCGCCCTGTTCGCTGAGAGCGGCCTGAGACTGTCGGAATTGGCCTCTGTCAAAGCCTCTGACGTCAACTGGCAGGACAGGACAATCAGAGTCATGGGCAAGGGGCGGAAAGAGGCTCTAGCGCCCTTTGGTGAGCTTTCCGAAGGGTATTTGAGGGCATGGCTGGCGGAATACTCCCCGAACGGTGCGGGTGTATGGGGACTGAACTTCAGAGGGGTCCAAATCATGCTGAAGCGGCTTCAGGAGAGAACCGGCCTCCCATGCAACCCGCATACATTCCGACGAACCTTTGCTGTCCTGCTGAGGAAAGCCGGCGTTGACTGCCTGACCATCCGGGACCTTGGACGCTGGGAGAGCGTGAGCATGGTTGAGAGGTACACCAGGAGCTTCGGGTTCAGCGACGCAATGAAGTTCTACAAGGGGCCGCTGGGCTGACCGTTCTCACTCCCGACTCAGTCTTCGGACTCAGTGAACGTCCCCAGGATGCGGTCAAGAACGCCCTTCTTCCGCGGCCTTGCATGTCTGCGAGGAATTGCTCCCCCGCTAGCGTCGCTGATAGGTCTTGGGATTCTGACTGAAATCCCTGCGAAGGCACCAGACTGCGCCAGCAGGTCATCATATGCTCTCTTCAATGCAGCTTCCCAATCGCCTGGCTTGTAGCCGCGCAGCAAGATTCGGTCTTCTTCCACCATGAACCTCAGGTCAGGCATCAACTTGCCACCACCAGCCGTGTAGTTAAGGGTACCCAGGAAGTCTGTTACATCGACATTCACGCCGTACTCTTTGCGGATAGTACCCCTCTGTTTTGGGGGCATACTCGCCCTCGCGTCTGCCAGGGTTCTGACCATCCCTATCAGCTCCATAGAAGGCGATGACGCGCTCGGGCTCAACGAGGGCCTCCGATTTCTCCGGGAGTTGCCATGATTGGTGGCACAGGAGTCACGGCTAGACACTACTACGCTGGGCCGCAGTCTGTCAACCTCAGCTTGGATACAGAAGGGGGAGGGACTGAGGTCATGGACGGCATCCGCTGGGCCGATGACGGCGCTGTCACCGCCCTCTGACCATCTGGGGCTGAAGGGGTAGGAAACGAAGAAGGGTGGACATCTCTGTCACTTCGTACTAGTGCGATTCTCATCGTGAACTGGCTGGCTAGAGTATCATTGCACTCTGAGCCGCTCAGTCACGTTAACGAAATCGTAGGGTCCAGACATGCAGACATAGTTGGCGTTCGGCAACAGCTCGAGGTCCGCATCGAAGTAGTGGTTGAAGAGGACCCTGAAGGAGTTCACCGGTGTTATGGATTCATGAAGCCCGCTGTCCGTCAGCTCGGGCAGGTAGTAGGCATTGAGTATCCCCATCTTCTCCCGGAGTTCGGCATCGGTGGCTTTCTCCCCTCCTGCCCACTCTTCACTCCCTCCAGCATATGGTCCCTCGTCTGCCTGCAGGATTATGATAGGAGGCGTTTCAGAGTCTGCCAGCAGTCTGTCGACAAGCGATTTCACCATGTTGCTGGTGGCCACTAGTTGATCGATGTACTCTTCCCTCGGGGTTCTCCCTGCCCTTTGCTCGATTGGCAGGAAATCCCCATTTCTCTGAAACACATAATCAGGGTGTGGGGTGAGGAAGTGTGCAAAGACAAACGTTGGTTCCCCCATCTCTGCGATCTCCGCCAGCCTGTCAAACTCGTAGCGCACTCTTTCCCACTGCGTCTTCCGTGGTTCGCCCCAGAGACCCAGGGTAGTGCCTACAGGCTCAAAGATGGTGCTTCTGAGAAGCAGCATGGAAAACTCAGGCAAGCTCCCACCATAGTTGACATTGGCGTCGGCGTACTCATTCTCTCTGGTTGGTTCCCACCAGCTTCCGAAGTGTATGAACGTGTAGCCAGCTGATTTCAGCAGTCGCCAAACCCGATAGTCTTTCAGTCTGGCATAGATTGGCCCCTGGTCAGCCGAAGCTGTGCCGACCTGCTCAGCCAGTTGGTCAAGGTATTCCATATTGAGGGACGACGCCAGCGAATGCTGCGTGTCCTGGTAGTTGGAATAGCTGCTCGATGCCACATAGAAACCCTTGCCTGATAGGCAGTTGAGGAAATCGCTGTTGTCGAAATCATACCTCTCTGCCAGTATCCTGGCGTTGGCATATCTGTCCAGTATGATATAGTAGATATCCGGCAGAGTCTCGGGGTTGTGCAGAGTGATGTCTGTTGCATCCGTCGTCTCCGCATTCCGCGATATGCCTCGAACCTCCTGTATCGTGATGTTCAGGGTTGGCATGACTACCAAGACGATACCCACAAAGTTCAATACGCTCGTGAGCTTCTGTAGATGAGTGTGTTTGGGCCAGGCCCAGACAAAGTAGGCGCTCGCAGCGCCAACCGCAATCCACAGCAGCAGAACAAGGTTCGCCAGCGGAGTCTGGGTGGGCTGGAAGAATTCCCATCCCGCGTATGGATTGCTGGCAATCAGGTTGACAACATGGCCGTAGGAGAAGCACAGGACCAGCAGTATGGCTACAAGCAGCGCTGCTCTGCTCCCATCCCTGAGAACGAGCCAGGTTGCGACCAGAAGCAGAAGTGTCGCGCCGAGTACTACGAGTGCTGGCACAATGACCTGCGAGGGTGAAACCTCTGCTACGTTCGCGGAGTAGAGCGCCGGTACTGGGAAAAGGGCAAATAGAACGGGATAGACGATTAAGCGCTTCTTCATATGGACTGCTGCAAGAATACATCTCCCATTGGTGATTTGCCGCCAGAATCTCGCTGGGACCTAGCGATAAGTAGACTCGCCCTTGCGCCTCATGGCATCTGGTGTCTGGCAAGGTGAAGCAACAGCGGTTCGTGCAGGAAACCTGCCGCAATGATAGGCAGACAGACAAAGGGATGTCAACCTGAGCGCGGAATCACACAGAATCAGGCATGGGACAGGGAATGATGCCCTTTGCGGCCAGAACGCTGTCCTAGAGGCTCTGGTGAAGCCGTAGGGTCGGCGCTCTAGAGCTTCCGCACAATCACCCGGAGCATAGCCAGCTCTATGTCCAGGCGGGCGTCCAGTATCCCGGCCTCTGCTGTGACTTCCAACTTCCGGGCAAGGTACTGGCCGAGCCGCAGTTCGCCTTTCACGCCATCGCGTTCGATTTCCTTGAATGCCCCGCGAACACCCGCTCGTATTCTGCCGGCGTCGTTCTTGGCCTCCCTGCCTTCAATCCAAGCATCGCTCACCGCATTCTCCAGACGGTTGCTCCGCTGCCGCAGCCGCCGCTGGTATAGGCGGACTTCCTGCAGGACGTTGACAGCGCCGTCACCGGTTGGCAGGGGTGCCGTGCGAATATGTCTGTTTGCCATCGTCTTGTTGTCCATGCGTCACCTCCGTGTCAGAACTTCAAGCTATCGGCCAGCGCCGTGCACGTTCTCACGAATCTGGCGTGCTGTCTCAAGTATTGTTCAACGTCTGGTCTATCTGCCTCGTCAAGCACTGAGATGAGCAATCTGTCCTCAGTCTCGCCGAGTTCCTCTGCCCATTTCTCCAGCGCGGTCAGCTTGCTCTTGGCGGCTTGGGCTGCCCGGACGAGTTCCTGCTCACGGGCGGTGATTACCTGTAACTCCTGCTGAAACCTCTGCTGTTCCTTTTCGGACGCCGGCATCGGCAGCCCCCCGCGCGTAACTCGGGTCAGCGGCGGGCTCGGTATGTTGGGCAGAAAGTGCGGGCTCCCTCCGAATGTGGTGGTCGTTCGGGGTTGGAGAATGGGCTGGATGCGCGCTCCAAGCCCGGCCAGGGCTCCATTCCGTTCGACGTGGGATGTGCCCATGACCATCTGCTCAAGTGATTGTGCTCGTTCAAGTATTGCTGTCTTTGCCATATCAAACACCTCCAGTTCGTTCACCATTCAAGACTCGTTCAACAAGTGCTCTGGCCTCCAGGCTCCCAACAAAGACGGCAAGCTGGACGCCTTCGGGCACGGGCTCGCCATGTAACAGGATGACCGTCTTGCCCCGGGGCCTACCATCGCCCACAACCCCCTCTAGTTTCCGCAGTCGTTCACTGATTCGCATATCGCCTTAATCCTTTCTTTGCCAGTGTGTGCATTCAAAACTCATCGCTTCTCCTGTACCGCGCCTCCAGGACAACCAACCTCGCCTCCATCTCGGAAGTCTCCACCACCCGGACAAGGGCTGTGCACAAGGCCGCTATGGATGAGCCTTGAGACGGGCTGAGGCTTCCCTTGTGGACCTGGTCAATGGATGCACTCAGTACGTCCAGCACCGGGCGCAGCCTCGGGTTCATATGTTGCTGAGCACGGTATTGTAGGCTCTTGCATTCACCCCCTTTTCGATGTATTTCGGCCTTGTTGGGGCCGTGCAGAGGACAGAATGGGGTGCCACCTGAGGGCCACGAGCGGCATGGCTGGCCGTCACTGCGGAGTGCTGCGCAGCGTCTACGTTCGGGATTCGATAGAGTCATATTGCACCATCCTTTCGTGGTCAGGCTCAAAGAGCACCAGCAGCACCTTG
>Ga0194125_10000092_pt1 | contig 125960 bp, 103 predicted proteins | sample TA2KigC250mmetaG_FD_148626 | JGI IMG/M metagenome (GOLD analysis project Ga0194125, IMG submission 148626) | Freshwater microbial communities from Lake Tanganyika, Tanzania - TA2015034 Kigoma Deep Cast 250m | ecosystem: Environmental > Aquatic > Freshwater > Lake | place: Tanzania: Lake...
GCATGGCTTGTGCGAAGATTGTACGACCTCGATTCATTGGCCACCTCCTTTTTTAGGGGAGTATAGCCTTTTTCAAAATTCAAATCGTTCCCGTACAAAATATTGCAATTATCCAATGAAGTCATAGCGTTTTATGTTATGTTAAAATTTTTATTTGGACAGTAGTGAAAATAATCTAACTTAACCTTTTAATATTAAGGCTTTGCGAGCGAAATGGTGAAGATCATCCAAATATTTAATTCATCAATAAAACCGAATAGTTATATTTTTTTAGGGGCTAAATAAATAAGCATATATCCCTATATTTCAGTCGCGCTCTTAAACAGGACCAGCGTTGACAAACGAGAGCGCAAGCATAGCGCTATATATTTGCAACACCACTAATCGGGACCTTTTAATTTTTTTAAGGAGTCAAAATGAATATTATCGCTCTAAAAGAAAAAAAGATCAGTGAGCTGAATAAATTAGCCCGGCAGCTCAACGTTGAAGGGGCCAGCGGGATGCGCAAGCAAGACCTCATTTTTGCTATCCTGCAAGCCCAGACCGAAAAGAACGGACTGATTTACGGGGCAGGAGTGCTGGAAACCCTTCCCGATGGTTTTGGATTCCTCCGCTCTCCTGATTTCAATTACTTGCCCGGGCCTGATGACATCTATGTCTCGCCTTCCCAGATACGCCGGTTTAACCTGCGTACGGGCGATACGATAGCCGGGCAGATTCGGCCGCCCAAAGAAGGGGAGCGTTATTTCGCTTTGCTGAAAGTCGAAGCGGTCAATTACGAAGAACCCGATTTAGCCAGGGAAAAAATTCTCTTCGACAACTTGACTCCGCTCTACCCCAATTCCCGGATTAAATTAGAGGTGGCCGGGAATAATAACATGTCCATGCGGGTCATGGATCTCCTGACGCCCATCGGAATGGGCCAGCGAGGCTTGATCGTCAGCCCTCCCCGGGCCGGCAAGACCATGATCCTGCAATCCATCGCCAACAGCGTGACCCAAAACCACAAAGATATGGCTCTGATCGTCCTCCTTATCGACGAGCGTCCGGAAGAAGTCACGGACATGCAGCGCTCGGTAAAAGGCGAAGTAATCAGTTCCACCTTTGACGAGCCGGCTCAGCGGCATGTGCAGGTGGCCGAGATGGTCCTGGAGAAAGCCAAACGCCTGATCGAGCACCAGAAAGACGTTGTTATCCTCCTCGACAGCATCACTCGCCTGGCCCGGGCCTATAATACGGTCGTCCCTCCCAGCGGCAAGATACTCTCCGGCGGCGTGGACTCAAATGCCCTGCACCGGCCGAAGCGGTTCTTCGGGGCGGCCCGCAATGTGGAAGAAGCAGGGTCCCTGACCATTATCGCCACCGCCCTGGTCGACACCGGCAGCCGCATGGACGAAGTCATCTTCGAGGAGTTCAAGGGTACGGGCAACATGGAAATCGTCCTGGATAGAAAATTAGCCGACCGGCGCATTTTCCCAGCCATTGATATCAACAAATCCGGCACCCGCAAAGAGGAGCTTCTCCTTTCTTCCCACGAGCTCAACCGGGTTTGGATTCTGCGCAAACTTCTCCAGCCTTTGAACTCCATAGATGCCATGGAATTTCTCCTGGACAAGATGAAGGGAAGCAAAGATAACCAGGAATTTCTGGATTCCATGAGCCGTTAAAGAACGAAGAACAATGAACCATGAACGAGGAACCATAACGAAAAAAATAAACTGTTCATCGTATAACGTAAAGGGTTTATAGTTTCATAGGAGGTTTTTAATGAAGAAAGGTATTCATCCCCAATTCGTCGACTCCGTGATCAAGTGCGCTTGCGGGAATGAGCTTCGCACCAAATCGATCAAGAAAGAAATTTCCGTAGAGATCTGTTCCCGTTGCCATCCGTTTTTTACCGGGAAGCAGAAGCTGATTGACTCCGCCGGGCGAGTGGAACGCTTTCAGAAGAAATACGGTCTGAAGTAAATAAGGCCATGGCTAAGATTTCTATCGGCGGCCAAGCGGTTATCGAAGGTGTGATGATGAGGGCGCCCAACGCCCTGGCCATTGCGGTGCGTAAGCCTACCGGTGAAGTGGCGGTCAAGGAAGACGTCTGGCGCTCGCTTTCCAACCGGCTGAAATTTTTGAAATGGCCACTTATCCGGGGCTCCGTTGTCCTCATTGAAACCCTGATCAATGGCCTGCAGGCTCTTTCTTTCTCCGCCAGCCAGGCTATGGAAGAAGAAAAAAACAGGGGGAAGGAAGAGGGAAAGTTAAGCTCCTTAGCTCTTAGCCTGGTCATGGCCGCGGCTTTTTCGATCGGCATCCTCTTTTTCGTCGTCCTGCCCCACTATCTAACCGGCTTCCTGGGCGATCTTTTCGGCCAAAACCTCGGCGTCGAAAGTTTTTCTTTCCATCTGATCGATGGGCTGATCAAAATTATTTTTTTTGTGGGCTATATCTACCTCATCTCCTTCATGCGGGACATCCGCAGGATCTTCCAGTACCACGGGGCCGAACATAAGTGCATTTATGCCTACGAGGCCGGAGAAGAATTAAACGTGAGCAATGTTAGGAAATATTCCACCCTCCATCCCCGCTGCGGAACGGCTTTCCTGCTCATCGTCTTTATCATAAGTATAGTCCTGTTCTCCCTCATTTTCCCGTTTTTACCCAAGTTTCCAAACTTGAGCAAGGGCCTTAGTAATTTAATTTATATCGGGATCAAGCTTCCCCTGATTTTGCCCATCGCCGGCCTGGCCTATGAGGTGATCAAGCTCAGCGGGAAAAAGCCGGACCATCCTCTTTTAAAAATCATCGTCGCGCCAGGGCTGTGGCTCCAGCGGATGACCACCCGGCCTCCCACGGACGATCAGATCGAGATCGCCTTGCGGGCCCTTAAGGGCGCCCTGAACCTGGAATCCGGGCAGAAGGCGGTTCTGTAATTTTAATAAAAAACTTTTTGGACGCAGATGAGCGCAGATTTTCAGGATTTTAAATATGCAATAACCTTAAAGCAATTTCTGTTTTGCTGTTTTGTTTTTTTTATCTGCGAAAATCGGCGTCCCAAGTAATGGCAGACATGTTCCCAAAACTGGATGAAGTTGAAAAGCGATACGTAGAGCTGGAAGAACTCCTCGCTGACCCCAAGGTCCTCGGCAACCCCAAGGAGATGCAGAAACTTGCCCGGGAGAGGGCTGGGATATCCAAGCTCATGGAAACATACCGGGTTTATAAAAGGGTCCAGGAAGAAATTGAGGAAAGCCACAACCTGCTTCTGGAATCCGAAGAAGAGATGAAAGAGCTGGCCAAAGCGGAACTACATTCCCTCAAAGAACGTCAGGCTGCCTTGGAGGAAGAAATAAAGATTCTTCTTTTGCCGCGGGACCCGAGGGATGATAAGAACACTTTTCTAGAAATCCGGGCCGGGACCGGCGGCGAAGAAGCGGCCCTCTTCGCCGCGGAACTCTTTCGCATGTACGCTAAGTTCGCCGAGTTGAACCGCTGGCGGGTAGAAGTGATGAGCCAGAACGCTACGGGTCTGGGAGGGTTTAAGGAGATCATCGCCCTCATCGAAGGAAAAGGGGTGTACAGCCGATTGAAATATGAGAGCGGCGTCCACCGCGTCCAGCGCGTTCCCGTGACCGAATCATCAGGCCGAATTCACACTTCGGCGGTCACTTTGGCGGTCCTGCCCGAAGCCGATGATGTAGAGGTGGAGATCAACCCAAGCGACCTGCGTATCGACGTCTACCGCTCCTCGGGACCAGGAGGACAGAGCGTAAACACAACGGACTCGGCTGTGCGCGTAACCCATATCCCCACGGGTATGGTGGTTACCTGTCAGGATGAAAAATCCCAGCACAAGAACAAAGCCAAGGCCCTGAAAGTGTTGCGGGCCCGCCTGCTGGACAAGCTGGCGGAAGAACAGCGCAACGAAATCTCCGAAGAGCGGAAAAGCCAGGTGGGCAGCGGGGATCGCAGCGAACGCGTGCGCACGTACAACTTCCCCCAGAACCGGGTCACCGACCACCGCCTGGGCCTTACCCTCCACCGCTTAGACAGCGTCCTCCAGGGCGACCTAACCGAGCTGGTGGATGCCCTGCACACCCATTATCAGGCCGAAGCCCTGAAAGCTCAGTGATAAAAGGATACGGCATTGTCCCAGTCTGCCTGGACTATCTTAAAACTGATCCGCTGGGCTGATGAGAGATTTAAGAAGGAAGGTTTGAGCACGCCTCGCCTCGATGCCGAGGTTCTTCTGTCTGAATCTCTGGGGATGGACCGTGTGGGGCTTTACACCCATTTTGATCAACCTCTTAAGTTAGAGGAGCTGGCTCGATTCAAGAAATTGATCAAGAGGCGGCTGGCCCGCGAACCTCTGGCCTATATCGTAGGCAAACGCGATTTCTGGTCCCTTCCTTTTATAGTCACTCCGGATGTTCTCATCCCCCGGCCAGAGACAGAAATACTGGTTGCCGAAGCATTGGGGGTGCTTTCCAAAATGAAACTCCCGGATGGGGGGTTTAGAATTTTAGAGATCGGCACGGGAAGCGGAGCGATCAGCATTGCCCTGGCCAAGGAGTTGCCCTCGGCCTCCTTGGTGGCTACGGACATTTCGGAAAAAGCGCTCTTTGTCGCTCTGGAAAATGCCGTAAAAAATCGGGTCAGAGGACAGATCCAATTTTTACAAGGGGATCTATTCTCTCCCCTAAAAAAAGAGAGTAATTTTGACCTGATCCTTTCCAACCCTCCGTATATCCCCCGCAGCCACTTTATTTCTCTTATGCCGGAGGTTCGAGATTATGAGCCGCGGGTCGCCCTTGACGGGGGAAAAGACGGCCTGACTTTCTTCCGCCGGGCCCTGCCGCAGGCAGGAGAATTCCTCAAAAGCGGCTGCTGGTTCCTGACAGAGATCGGCGCAGGGCAAGAGCAGGATGTGCGGAAGATTGCCGAAAAAACCCCGCATTTCGATTCATGCGCTTTTATTCCGGACCTGGCCGGAATCCAGAGAGTTTTTAAAGTCCGAAAAAAGTGAATTACGGTAAAAAATTGGGGGCGCAGCAGAAATAATAGAATTCAGGAGTCAGAATTCAGTAGGAATTTCCTTTTTTCAACTTTAATGTAGCTTGCCGCTGGATCACTTTAGACACTTGACACTTATCCTGTATTTTTTCGGTTTTAAGAACTCTGTGATCTCTGTGCCCTCTGTGGCTAATTTCAAGTTATTAACACCCCCACCCTAACCCTCCCCCATCCAGGGGGAGGGAATTTTGGATCCCCCAGTATCTCCCCTCCCCTGGCGGGAGGGGGTTGGGGGGAGGGGGATAAAAAAGCAAATTCCTATACAATCAAGTTAAATCCCCCCAACCCCCCTTTATTAAAGGGGGGCGAGGGGGGGATTTTTCACGCCGATGTGGAATTCGCCCCGCGTTCCGCGGGGTCGACTCGGCCATGTGGAATCACCTTGATAATTTGGGTTCAAGCTTGTACAAAAAGCAAATTCCTATACAATAAATTTATTGAGGCAGACTTTATGGAAAAGATGATCATTGAAGGCGGCTATCGTCTGGTTGGGCAGGTTCCCGTAAGCGGGGCCAAGAATGCGGCCCTGCCGCTTTTTGCGGCCTCTCTTTTAGTAGAAAGGTGGAATACCCTGCAAAACGTCCCGGCTCTGACCGACATTCGAACCATTGCCAGACTTCTGCGGCAGATGGGGGTGAAGATCGAGGGAGAAAGCGGGACGGTTCGGGTGAACGCTGCCGGGGTCCATTCCTGCGAGGCGCCTTACAAACTGGTTAAAACCATGCGGGCTTCGGTCCTGGTCCTTGGTCCATTAGTGGCCAAATGGAAGCGCGCCCGCGTCTCCCTTCCCGGGGGTTGCGCCATCGGCGCCCGGCCCATTAACCTGCACCTGAAAGGCCTCGAAGCTCTGGGAGCTACGGTCGAGTTGAAACATGGATACGTGGAGGCCCGGGCTGACCGTCTGAAGGGCGCCAAGATTTATTTCGACATTTCCACTGTTACTGGCACGGAAAATATCATGATGGCCGCAGCCCTGGCTGAAGGAAGGACGGTTTTGGAAAATGCGGCCAGCGAACCCGAGGTGGTGGAGCTGGCCAACTTTCTGAATAAAATGGGCGCAAAGATTCAGGGGGCAGGAAGCGATGTGATCATTATCGATGGGGTGAAAGAGTTAAAGCCAGTGGAGCATATAATCATGGGGGACCGCATTGAAGCCGGAACCCTAATGGTGGCAGCGGGGATGACCCAGGGGAACGTAAAACTCCTGAACTGCAACCTTTCTCAGATGGAAGCTGTTGTGGCTAAACTGCGCGAAGCCGGGTTGGAAATATATCCCGAAGGAGATGGCGTGAAAGTGATCGGGCCTGCTAATATTAAGGCCGTGGATGTCAAAACCCTCCCTTATCCGGGATTTCCAACGGATATGCAGGCCCAGATCATGGCCTTAATGTGCCTGGCCAGCGGGCTGGCCGTTATCACGGAGACCGTTTTTGAGAATCGCTTCATGCACGTAAGTGAGATGAGACGGATGGGAGCCGACATCCGCGTGGAGGGATCGAATGCCATTGTGCGCGGCCTTCCCAGCCTGACCGGGGCGCCGGTGATGGCTACGGACCTACGGGCCAGCGCGTCTTTGGTTTTAGCGGGTTTGGCTGCCGAAGGGACGACGGAAATTTCCCGTATCTACCATCTGGATCGGGGGTACGAGAAGCTTGACGAGAAACTATGCAAACTTGGGGCAAAAATTTCCAGGGTGAAGGAATGATGATCTCGTAAAAAGTCAAAAAAAGAATCTTTCCGTCATTCCGGCCCCGATTTTCATCGGGATAAACTCCAGCCGGAATCCAGTCCTTTCCAATAGTTACAAATTATCTGGACTCCGGTTTTCATCGGAGTGACGACTTTTTACTAATGCATCAAGGAATGACTCCATGAGAGTTCTTATTTCAGGCCAGAGAGGGTTCTCCCAATTTTTAAAAAGGTTTTCCCGGAGGGGAGAGACTGAGTATGCCAAGGTGGAAATGCAGGTGCGCAACATTGTGGAGCAGGTCAAAAAACAGGGTGATCCGGCCCTCATAGGGCTCACCCAGAAATATGATGGCTGGAATGTTTCTCCTAAGACCCTGCGCGTCTCCAGGGTTGAATTCCGGGCAGCTCTTAAAATTCTGACCCGGGAAGAAAAAAAGACTCTGGAGTTTGCCGCGGCCAGGATCGAAAGATTCCATGCCCTGCAGGATCGCCGCTCCTGGTCTTTTGCCGAGGAAGACGGAACAGTTCTCGGGCAAATCGTTCAGCCAGTTGATCGGGTGGGCATCTATGTGCCCGGAGGAAAGGCCGCTTATCCTTCGAGCGTGCTTATGAATGCAATTCCGGCAAGAGTGGCCGGCGTCCCGTACATCCTCATGGCCAGCCCGGCGCCTAAGGGTTATGTCAACCCGGCCGTTCTGGTCGCATCGCAAATTGCCGGGGTCAATGCTGTTTTCAAGGTCGGCGGCGCCCAGGCCATTGCCGCCATGGCCTTTGGCACAAAAACCATACCCCGGGTTGATAAGATTGTCGGCCCGGGAAATATTTACGTTGCTTCAGCCAAACGGATGGTATTCGGAGATGTATCCATAGATTCCATAGCTGGCCCCAGCGAGATTCTGATCATTGGCGACCAAAGCGCAGATCCGGCATTTTTAGCCGCAGACCTCATCTCCCAGGCCGAGCACGACGAACAGGCTGCTGCGGCCCTGATATGCTTTTCTAAAAGCCTGGGCGGGAAGGTGCAAAAGGAAATATCCCGGCAGTTAGCCCCCCTGCCCCGCCGGGACATTGCGGAGCGATCTCTCAAAGATTATGGAGCGATCCTCATAGTAAAAAACCTTTCGGAGGCGGTGAAAATTGTAAATGCCCTCGCCCCGGAACATCTGGAGCTGGCCGTGGCTGATCCTTTCCGCCTGCTAAAAAAAATTGAAAATGCCGGAGCCATCTTCCTGGGCCACATTTCCCCGGAAGCCATCGGGGATTACGTGGCCGGCCCCAACCATGTGCTGCCCACAGGAGGAACGGCTCGTTTTTCTTCCCCCCTGGGAGTTTATGATTTTCTCAAACGGTCGAGCCTGATCTGCCTTTCACCGGAGGGATTTAAAAAGCTCGCCGATCCAGGAATGCAGTTGGCCCGGATGGAAAACTTAGAGGCGCATCTAAGGGCTATTGCCGTGCGCAAAAAATCGATTGATTCTTCCCGCCTGTAGTATTAGACTTCTATTGAGCTTTATCCCCCCCAATCCATAATCCAGAAGGTTACCATGCCAGAAAAAACCAAAACCACCAAAATTCCCCCTCGCCCCCTTTTTAAAAGAGGGGTTGGGGGGATTTAAATTTAAAAACAGAAAGGACAAAGCCATGGAAGAGAAAAAGGTGCAGCTCAAAAAACTTTCGTTGAGCAATACCAAACAGGAAATGATGGAGGCTTACCACTCGCTTTTGAAACAGATGGACGAAAAGAAAGAAGCCGAGCTGAAGCCGGAGAAGAAAATCGAGGAAAAAAAGGCGAGAGAGGTTGTTCAGGCGGCCGAAGCCCTGTCTTCGGAAGGAGTCGTCAAGGAGATCGGTACCCTGAAGATCGAGACGGGCAAGATGCTCACCCAGATTGGAGATAAACTGGAGGAAGAGGTCAACAAGTTCAAAGCAATCCAGAATGCCATTGCCTTAAAGGAAAAAGAACTTCAGGAAATGTTCGATATCGAAAAATCAGCCATGACGTTAGCGGCCTTGATCGAGACGCAGAGTCAGAAACGCCAGCAGTTTGAAGCCGATATGGCCGCCCGGAAAGAAGAATTAAGCCAGGAAATCGAGAACCTTCGTTCTGAGTGGGCCAAAGAGAAAAACGATTACGAAGCAGAGATCAAAGAACGGGACCTAACGGAAAAGAAAAAACGAGAGCGGGAAAAGGAGGATTACGAGTATTCCTTCAAGCGCCAGCAGATGTTGGCCAAAGACAAGTTTGAAGATGAAAAGTCGAAGCTGGAAAAAGAAATCCAGTTGAAAAAAGCCCTGATGGAAAGCGAACTGAAAGAGCGGGAAAAAGTGATCGCCGAAAAAGAAGAGGAATTAAACGAGCTCAGAAAGAAAGTCAGCCTCTTTCCCAAAGAGTTGGAAACCGCAGTCGGCAAAGCTGTCAAAGAAAACGCTGAAAGATTGAACCTGGAAGCCAAAAACCGGGAAGAATTGCTGAAGAAGGAATTCATCGGCGAACGGAATGTCCTGACCACGCGGATCGAGTCCCTGGAAAAAACCATGAAAGAACAGAGCGCCCAGATTGCCGGCCTCACCCAATTTCTGGAAAAAGCCAACCAGAAGGTGCAGGAGATTGCGGTCAAAGCCCTGGAAAGTTCTTCCGCCCAGAAATCACTGTCAAATCTGCAGCAGTTATTGAGCGAACAAATAAAAAAACCTGGACAGGAAAAATAAAAACAATCTTCCTCCTTAAAATTTTGGTGGCCCTGTGAAACCAGAAGAAAAAGCCAGGCGGGATATTGACAAACTCCTCAATCTGGCAGGTTGGGAGGTTCAGGATTATAATGAACTCAATCTCGGTGCCTCCCCGGGTGTTGCCGTCCGTGAATTCCCTCTTCAATCCGGCTATGCCGACTATCTTCTTTTTGAGGATCGAAAACCTGTCGCCGTCCTCGAGGCCAAGCCCCAAGGAACCACTTTGAGCGGGGTAGCCGAGCAGAGCGAAAAATACTTAACCAGCATTCCCCAAAGCCTTCCGAGAGTTACCGAGCCTCCCCGCTTCACCTACGAGTCCACCGGCGTAGAAACTTATTTCCGTGATCTGACTGATCCGGACTTCCGGAGCCGGAGGGTATTCGCCTTTCACCAGCCCAAAACATTAAGCGCCTGGCTCACTGAGGGGGACACTCTACGAGCAAGGCTCAAGAAGATGCCTCCTCTGATCAAAACTGGGCTAAGGGATTGCCAAATTGAGGCCATTGAAAATCTGGAAAAGTCTTTCTCCGATTCCAAGCCCAGAGCACTCATCCAGATGGCCTCAGGCGGGGGGAAAACCTTTACTGCCGTGAGTTTTATCTACAGGCTGATCAAATTTGCCAACGCCCGAAGGATTCTCTTTTTGGTTGACCGGAACAACCTGGGCCGACAGACCAGAAATGAATTCCAGCAATATGAAACCCCTGACGACCGCCGGAAATTCACGGAACTCTACAACATCCAGCACCTTACCACCAACACCCTCGACCCGGTGAGCCGTGTCTGCATCACCACGATCCAGAGGCTCTTTTCTATGCTTAAGGGGGAGGAGGAATATGATCCCGAGCTTGAGGAAAAATCCCTCTTTGAAATCCCTTCCGGGGAAGCCCCCAAAGAAGTGGTTTACAACCCGAAAATTCCCATCGAAACTTTTGATTTTATCGTTACGGATGAATGCCACAGGTCGATCTATCACCTCTGGCGGCAGGTGCTGGATTATTTTGACGCCTTCATAATCGGGCTGACCGCTACCCCCTCCAAGCAGACCCTTGGTTTCTTCGATCAAAACCTGGTCATGGAATACAGCCATGAGAGGGCCGTGGCCGATGGGGTCAACGTGGGGTATGACGTCTACCGCATCCAAACCAAGATTACGGAGGAAGGCAGTAAGGTTGATTCGGGCTTTTTCATTGATAAGCGGGATAAGCTCACCAGAAAGACCAAGTGGGAACAACTGGATGAGGAACTTGTCTATAACTCGAATCAATTGGATCGAGATGTGGTTGCCCCTGATCAAATCAGGACAGTGATAAAAACATTCAAGGAGAACCTCTCTAAGGACATTTTCCCTGGGAGAACCGAGGTTCCCAAGACCTTGATCTTTGCCAAAGACGACTCCCACGCAGAGGATATTGTCCATATCGTAAGGAATGAATTCGGCAAGGGGGATGAATTCTGTAAGAAAATTACCTACAAAACGATGGGAGATAAGCCAGAGGATTTGATTGCCAGCTTCCGGAACTCTTACAATCCCCGCATTGCCGTGACCGTGGATATGATTTCCACCGGAACGGATATCCGCCCCCTGGAATGCCTCATTTTCATGAGGGATGTGAAATCCAGCGTCTATTTCGAGCAGATGAAGGGGAGAGGGACAAGGGTGGTCTCCCCGACAGATTTAAAAGCGGTCACTCCGGACACATCAAGCAAAACCCATTTTGTGATCATCGATGCCGTAGGGGTTTGCGAGACCGATAAAACGGATTCCCGCCCCCTCGAAAAGAAGCCAAGCATTCCCTTTGACAAGCTTGTAGATTCCGTTGCCCTCGGAAATCGTGATGCCGATACGCTGACCTCCCTGGCAGGACGGCTTTCGAGGCTGGATAGAATGATGAGTGAGAAGGATAGGAGTGAGATTTCCTCCTTAACCCAGGGGAAATCCATGAAAGAAATCATCAACAGCCTTATGGATGCGGTTGATCCAGATAAAAGAATCGAGAAAGCAAAAGAGATTTTCAAGGTCGAAAGACCAGCGGAGGATCAGATCAAGAAGGCATCTGAAGAGTTGGTCAAGAAAGCCTGCCTTCCATTCGACGACCCCAAATTCAGAAATGCTCTAATTGATATCCGGAACAGGAATGAGCAAATCATTGATACGGTAAGCAAAGATGACGTGATTTTCGCTGGCCCCCTTGAAAAACAAAAGGAGAAGGCTCAGGAGTACGTAGATAAATTCAAAAAGTTCATTGAAGAAAATAAGGACGAGCTTACGGCCTTGCAGATCATTTACAGCAAGCCCTATGGCCAAAGGCATCTCACCTATCAGGAAATCAAGGAACTGGCCGAGGCGATCAAAAAGCCGCCATATCTTCTTACTCCAGAAAGATTATGGCAGGCATACGAACAACTGGAAAAATCCAAGGTTAAAAGGGGCGGACCCCAAAAACTTCTCACGGACATCGTGTCTCTTTTGCGATTTGCATTAGGAGAGAGTAAAACTCTTGAACCATTCTCTGAAACGGTAGAGGAACGGTTCAACACCTGGCTTTCAGAGCAGGAGGCTGTGGGAAAGAAATTTAAGCCGGAGCAGATGGAATGGCTCAGGATGATCAAAGACCATATCGCCACATCGCTTTCTATCGGAATGGATGATTTTGAATTGGCTCCGTTTAACCAGAAGGGCGGGACGGTAAAGGTCTACCAGCTTTTTGGGAAGGAATTGGATGGAATTTTGAAGGATTTGAACGAGAGGCTGGCGGTGTAATCATGCCTGATTTTCCCAATAGTTGGCTTCTAACAGAGCTTAAAGTTATTTCCGAAATAATCCTGGGTCAATCCCCTCCATCACCAACTTACAATGAGAATGGCGAAGGGCTTCCTTTCTATCAAGGAAAGTTGGAATTTGGTCAAATTTATCCTGTTCCCCAAAAGTGGTGTTCTTCTCCCAAGAAAATTGCCGAAAAAGGAGATGTTCTCATTTCTGTAAGAGCACCTGTCGGTCCAACGAATATATGCCCCGGAAAGTCCTGCATAGGAAGGGGGTTGGCTGCTATCCGAGGAATAGGGGGAATCTCTCCATTTTTCATCTTGTATTTGATGCGTGCTATTGAGAAAGATATTGCTGGTAAAGGAACAGGAACCACGTTTAATGCAATAACGGGTGATCAGTTAAGAAGTATTGAAATCCCCCTCCCTCCCCTCCCCGAACAGAACCGCATCGTTGCCAAAATCGAGGAGCTTTTTACCAAGCTGGACACTGGCGTGGAGGCGTTAAAGAAGGTAAAAGCTCAAATCAAGCGTTACCGCCAGGCAGTCTTGAAATATGCCTTTGAAGGCAAACTCACCCAGGAATGGCGGGAAGCCAACAAAGACAAACTGGAACCCGCCTCCATTCTTCTGGAGAGGATAAAAGAGGAGCGGAAAAAGAAACTGAGGTGGAATTTGGATGAACTACCCGTATTGGAAACTGCTACTTTCCCCAGACTACCACATGGATGGCTTTGGGCAAGCGTAGGTGAAATTATGGAGGTAGTCAGAGGGGCCTCACCAAGGCCCAAGGGTGATCCAAGATATTTTGGTGGCAATATACCCTGGATCATGATTTCAGACATTAGTAGGGAGAAAGGAAAGTACATTTCAAAAACCAAAGATTCGGTAACTGAAGAGGGAGCAAAAAGGAGCAGACTCTTAAAGGCTGGAACATTGATTTTATCAAATAGCGGAACGGTGTGCGTTCCAAAAATTTTGGCAGTAGATGGTTGTATTCATGACGGTTTTGTGGCGTTTCCTGAATTGTCTGAGAAAATAAATATTTTATATTTTTATCACTTCTTTGATCATATTCGCCCAATGATTATTCAAGAGAACAAACAAGGAGTCACCCAAGTAAATCTCAACACAGATATCGTAAAAAGGATTCCTGTTCCTTTTCTGTCTTTTAGTGAACAACAAAAAATTATTGAAGAAATAGAATCCCGCTTCTCGATGGCTGACGAAGTGGAAAAGATCGCTGAGCTAACCCTTAAACAATCCGAAAGACTGCGACAGAGCATTTTGAAAATCGCATTCGAAGGAAAATTGGTTCCTCAAGACCCAACGGACCTGCCTGCCGATGAATTGTTAAAGCAAATTAAAAAGGAACGAGAGGCCGCAATGGCATATGAGAAAAAGAGAAAAAAGAAGATGAAAAATGGAGAATAAATGGTTCGTATATGCAATCTTGTGTGATAATGGAAGCGTTTATATAGGGCAAACGAATGACTTGCTTCAGCGTTGGGAGCTGCACAAAAAAGGCAAAGCAGCTCAATGGACAAAAAAGTTCCCGCCACTTAGGCTATTCTATTTGGAAGAAGTAGATTCACAAGCGAATGCTTTGCATCGGGAAAGGGAACTTAAAAAGACCACGGGAAGAAGAATGCTTAAAGAATTGCTACAAAAAAGTGGCAGTCAGGCAGGCGAACCAGCGGAAAAGTTGTTAGAAAGGATAAAAAATGAAAAGTTAGGTCAGGCAAAGGAAGGAAAAATAAGACTTCATAGGAGAAAAAGGTATGAGCAAAAAACCCGATGAGTGGTTTAAACAGGCTGATTATGATATGAAAACAGCGGAATATTTATTCAAAGGCAGAAGGTATGTTTATTCCGTATTCATGTGCCATCTTTCCATAGAAAAAGCCTTAAAGGGGCTATATCAAAAAAAATTGGAAGAGATACCGCCCAAAATACATAATCTTATTTATTTCCTGAATAAAATGGGCTTAAAGCCTGATGAATCTATTGGAAAATTCGTTGTGAAACTTAATGAGGCAAGTGTTGTTACAAGGTACCCTGAGGAGTTAGGTAAACTTCAAAAGGATTTTACCCAGCCGATAGTAAAGGATATCCTTTTAAGAAGCAAGGAGGTTTTAAAGTGGATAAAAAAGCAGCTTTAAAGGTTGTGTCCCGTTTTAGAAAGGCCTTAGAAGCCAAGGGCCTAAGGATAAATAAATTGATACTCTTCGGTTCTTATGCCGCAGGTACATATCGAGAAGGAAGCGATATTGATTTAGTAGTTATTTCGGAAGATTTCACAGGTAAAGATTATTGGGAAAGAATAGATATCCTTTCTGATGCGATTTATGAGGTCTTTGAACCTATAGAGGCTATTCCTTTTACTTTAGAGGAGTGGGAAAGAGGAAGGTCAGAAATTGTTGAATATTCAAAAAAAGGCGAAGTGGTATATGCGATGTAAAAAGATGAAGGAGTTTAGGTTCGATGGCAAATGAATCCGCTGGAATAGTCCAAAGACTCTGGAACTACTGCAACGTCCTCCGGGATGACGGCGTGAGTTATGGGGACTACGTTGAGCAGTTGACGTTCCTGCTGTTCCTTAAAATGGCGGATGAGCAGACCAAGCCGCCATTCAATAAGCCCTCCTCCATCCCCCAGGACCTTGATTGGCAGAGCCTCTTAAAGAAGGACGGCGACGCCCTGGAAGTCCATTACAGACATGTCCTCGATAGCCTTGGAAAAGCCGGTGGGATGCTGGGAATCATTTTCCGGAAGGCCCAAAACAAAATCCAGGACCCCGCCAAGTTGAAGCGCCTCATTGAACTGATCAATGAAGAAACATGGGTGGGGCTGGATATCGATGTGAAAGGGGAGATCTACGAAGGTCTCCTGCAGAAGAACGCCGAGGACGTAAAAGGGGGATCGGGGCAATATTTTACCCCCCGCCCACTGATCAGGGCGATGGTGGAAGTAATCCAGCCGGAACCAGGGCAAACCATCTGCGACCCTGCCTGCGGAACAGGCGGCTTCCTCCTGGCTTCCCATGATTATCTTTCCAATCCCAAGAATTATTCCCTCGATAAAGACCAGAAAACCTTCCTGAAGTTCAAAACCTTCAAGGGGAAGGACATAGTCGATGGGGTCGCCAGGCTCTGTGTGATGAACCTGTTCCTTCACGGCATCGGGGGGGAGGAAAGCCCAATTGAAGTGGGGGACTCGCTCATTTCCGATCCTGAGTATCGGTTTGAAATCGTTCTTACAAATCCACCCTTCGGAAAGAAGAGCAGTATCACCATCGTCAATGGCGAAGGAAAGGCCGATAGGGAGACCCTGGTTTATGAGAGGCAGGATTTCTGGGCCACCACTTCGAATAAGCAACTGAATTTCCTCCAGCACGTTAAAACCATCCTCAAGATCAACGGCAAGTGTGCCATTGTGGTCCCGGATAATGTCCTATTTGAGGGCGGAGCCGGAGAAACCGTCAGGAAGAAGCTATTGGCTGAATGCGACGTTCACACCCTCTTGAGGCTTCCTACGGGTGTTTTCTATGCCCAAGGGGTTAAGGCTAACGTCCTATTTTTCAACAGAAAGGAAGCCAGAGAAAAACCCTGGACGGAAAGGCTATGGATTTACGACCTGAGAACCAATAAACACTTCACCCTTAAAACAAACCCCCTTCGATACGATGACCTCCAGGATTTCATCCAATGCTACAATCCCAAGAACCGATTTGAACGGAACGAAACCGACCGCTTCAAATCATTTTCCTATGATGAAATGATGCAGAGGGACAAGGTGAGCCTGGACATATTCTGGCTGAAAGACGAAAGCCTCGAAGATTCCGAAAATCTCCCCTCTCCCGACCTGATCGCCGCCGAGATTGTTGAGAATTTAGAATCCGCCCTGGAACAGTTTAGCGGCATTTATGAAAGCTTGGGTAATAAATGAGCAATACGGAAGTAGGGATCTGGCAAAGTCCAGGCAGAATAATTCTTGCCCCAAATTATTTAGATGTCATTTAAATCTTTGGGCAGACTAAAAGGGGGCGGGCCACAGCTTGAGTTCTGAGCGGAAATTTATCGCAAGCCCTGCTTATTTGCGGCGTTTTCAATAGTGATGATTAATGTTATAATTAAAATGAGGTGAAAATCAATGAACAATAAAGAAAAAAGCCCATTCACCCCTGGCAGTCCGGTCCCCTATGAACTTTTTGTGGGAAGGCAGAAACAGATCCGGGAGATCTTTCGTTATGTTGATCAAACCTCTATGGGAAAGCAGGATAATCTTTTTCTCATGGGGGATAGAGGGATAGGCAAAAGCTCTATGGCTTCTTTTATTCGACATTTCGTCGCAACCCAGAAAAATTTTCTTGGGATTCATGTATTCTTAGGAAAGGTCTCTACCCTTGAAGAAATGGTTCGCCTCATCTTCGAACAACTGCTGAAAGAGGTTCATGGACAAACGTGGTTTGGTAATATTTCAGAGCTCTTTGGTAAATATATTAAGCAAATTGGACTATTCGGCATCTCCATTGGCTTTACCCCTCCCAAACAGGACCTGGAGGAATTAGTAAAGCGATTTCCTGAAGCCCTTTCCAATTTACTGAAAAAAATGAAAGAACAAAGAAAAGGATTATTCATTGCTCTCGATGACATTAATGGGTTGGTAGAAAAGGTTGAATTTGCAAATTGGTACAAGAGTTTTGTGGATGAAGTCGCAACCCATTATAACGAATTTCCGGTTTATATGATGCTCATCGGGCTTCCCGAAAAAAGGGAAATGCTATCGCATCTTCAGCCGTCTCTCATGCGAATCTTCAGGATTGTGGAAATTGATAAGCTTTCCAATGAAGAGGTCGGGCAATTTATTTCCCAGGCCTTTGAGAGCGTCAAAATGAAGATATCTCAAGAGGCCATGGATCTCATGGTCAAATTTTCAAGTGGTTTGCCTGTTTTGATGCACGAAATTGGGGATGCCGTTTTTTGGATCGATTCTGACGGGACAGTGGACAGAGAAGATGCCCTTCAGGGTGTCTTATCAGCCGCCAAGCATGTCGGGGAGAAATATCTTGATCCCCAAATCTACAGGGTCATTCAGCGAAGCCAACGATACAATTCTATTCTAAAAAAGATCGGGGCCCCGCTTTCCCGGAATTTTGTGAAGAAGGATATCGAAACCAGGTTGAATGAAAACGAGAGAAGGGTATTTCACAATTTTTTGCGAAGATTTAAGAAACTAGGCATCCTTGAGACCGATATCGAACATGGCTCTGGGGCTTATAGATTTGTGAACGAGATTTACCCGATTTATATTTGGATGCAGAGCCAAGAACCCAAACCCTCCTAAAAACTTAAGCTGCCTTTTAAAAGGGCCTGGTCGCAACATGCAACAGATTTGATCCCTGAGATTCCTATTTCAAAATGTCCACAAGCAAGGATTTTTTCGGGCAAAAAAGCAAGTCGCAATCCGGTTTTAGGCAAGGTCATGGGAATCTTTGGCAATGGCCTATCACCGGCTTATAGGGTTGAGGTGTAAGAAATGGCGAAAACTATATTTTTTCTGAGACAAAACGAAAAACTTTTTGGCGATTTTCGCGATTTGATTTTAGAAGCCCGCCAGGATGTAGCTTGAAATGAGAGCGGAGGCGGCGGTAAAACCATAATCCTAAGGCTAATGCAGGAGAAAAAATTATAAAAGGAGAGGAAATGATCACTGAAGATCGTGTTAAGAATTTTTAAAGATTTAAAGAAGAGCAATTCCTTCTCCGTGAGCGTGTAGTCCTTGCCGGCCCGAACAATTCAGGAAAGTCTACACTCCTGCAAGCCATAGCAACCTGGAGGCTTGGACTTACAAAGTGGTGTGACCAACGAGCAAAATCTTCGGCAACAAGAAGAACAGGGGTTCCAATAACTCGGACCGATTTTACCGCCCTTCCTCTGAGGGAGATGAACCTATCGTGGGAAGGAAGAAGTGTTGCTGGGGGAGGAAAAAAAGAGTCGAGGTTTATTGAAATTATATTAGAGGGCAGTTCGAATGAGAGGGATTGGAAATGCGGTACGAAATTGAGAATTATTTACTCGTTCCCGAAGCAATAAAGCGCTATTTGGCATCCCTTCCTCTTTTTACATCAAAGGTTGATAAGGAATTTTGGAAGCAAGTTCCTTTAGGGACGGATTTATTTAGTGGCCATGTTTCCCTTGTAAGGGTGAAAGGAAGTGATGAATTCCTTGTTCCTCTCCTCACCGAAGCAGGTAAGCCCACGCCGAAGAAAGACCTATGCCTCATAGCAGCAACCATGAAGGCAGAAGAAATTCATCCTGAAGTGAAGGAAAAACTTGATGAAATATCAAAAACCTTGGTTTGAACAATAAAGTCTGAAACCAAAAAAGAAGTTGATAAATAAAAAGGTTTTCCTTTCCCAGGAAAAGAAGGGGTGTAAAAAGGGGGCAACTATTAAAAGGCCTTAATAATCATTGACTATTTCCGTTCTATTTCGTAAGTTCATTGTATAGGAACTTCCTTTTTCCAACTTTAGTCCGCCTTAGGCGGATTACTTTAGACGCTTGACACTTATCCTTAACTTTTTCTTAATCAGGCCTTTAAAAACGCTGTGATCTCTGTGTTCTCTGTGTTCTCTGTGGCTAATTTATTTTTATGGCTTATTTAAAAGGAAATCTTCACCTGCACACCATATTTTCCGATGGGTCTCAAACCCCGGAGGAAATGCTTACCATCTACCACGACCTGGGATACGACTTTGTCGGCTTCACGGATCATGACTATCTCATCCGTCCGCACTACTGGGAGGGCATTCCCGAAAGTAACGGCAGTCTTATCGTATTCAAAGGACTCGAGTTGGAATATCCACCCCTGCGCTACCAGCACATCGGGAAAATCCTGGGGGAAGAGGAAACCCTGTTCGTCTTCAACCACCCGCAGCAATACCGGCTTTCAGTCGCAGAAGTCAACCGGCAGATTGAATTGATTTCCCGGGACATGCCCATCCACTGCCTGGAGGTAACGGATAAAGGGGTTTATACGAAGGTGTATGACATCCCTGAAATTCCACTTCCGAAAATCGCTTCCGACGATGCGCACACCCCTGACCAATGCGGTATGGCCTGGATTGAAGTCCACAGCCGGCGGGAGAAAGATGCGATTCTCCGGGCTATTAAACAGGGGGATTTTAAGATCGGGCTGAAATAGCCGTCAGCTTTCATCCGCGGGAAAAAATATTTGTGCTGAAAGCTGACCGCTGATGGCTATTTGTTCAGAGAAAAAAACTCACGTCCCCCTTGCCTTTGCGCAACACCTTGGGCATATCATCTGTCAGGTCAAGAACGCTGGAAGGTTCTGAGACCAGAATCCCGCCATCGATCACCACATCCAGCGTATGCCCCAGCTTTTTCTCTATCTCCGCCGGATCATACAAAACTTCTCCTGTGGTCAGCGTGGCGCTGGTGCTGATGATGGGATGCCCTAATTCCTTGACGATGGCCAGGCATATAGGATTGTTGGGAACCCGAATCCCCGCAGTCATCCGGCGGGTGAGCATAATCTTGGGAACCAGCTTGGTGCCTTCCAGGATGAAGGTGTATGGACCTGGCAGGAAGCGTCTCATCGTCTTATAGGCATAGTTGGAAACCTTGCCATAGAGGCTGATGGACTTCAGGTCGGCGCAAATGAAACTGAAGGGCCGGTTCTTCTCGCTTCGTTTGATCTGGTAGATGCGTTCAATGCCTTTTTTATTATAGAGCGAACAGCCCAGCCCATAAACCGTATCGGTGGGGTAAGCAATGACTCCTCCATCTTTCAATATTTTAACTGCTTGGCCAATCAGCCGTGGTTGAGGATTTTGGGGGTTCATCCGCATCAGCATATTTACCCTCCTTCCTTAGATAAAATCTTCCTTACCCACGTTCAGCTCATCGAATGCCCGCATTCCACCTCTTATCCGGATAATGAAAATTAAACACCAATTTCAATAAAATGACAAGGATTGAATCCAAATTTCTTTCCACCCTCCAGTTTTTAGTTCGGGCCCAGGCTCTGGCCCAGAGGCGCTTCGCTCGGAAGAATAAGGCAGTAGTCTATCCATAGGAGAGGGCGGCCGGGTGTGATTTAAGTGGCTTTTTAAATAGGCTTATCAATCAACTCACCTTGCCGATCTCCTGGCCGCCTCCCTTTGCGGATGGCCAGAAGGGAATCTTAAGCAAGTCTGATCCCGGCCGATTCTTCCTTCTCTCAGCGCCCCCGGGCCAGAGCCACGATAAACTGGGGGATGGCAAGATTCATATTTTTCTTGCCCAAAATTTCCCATCCATGTTAGATTGAATTTCAAAATTTTTTAAAACTTGAGGTCGAATGGGAAATGGGTAAGATCATCATCAACCGCGAGCGCTGCAAGGCATGCGCTTTTTGCGCTTCCGTCTGTCCTAAGAAATTGATCTTCTTCAGCCAGGAAGTTAACAGCCAGGGCTTTTACCCGGTGGAACTTCGGATGGAGGAGGAATGCACTGGCTGCGCCCTTTGCGCAGAGACCTGCCCGGATGTGGCCATCGAAGTGTGGAGGTAGGGCGCAGTGGAAAAAAGACTCTTTCTCCGCGGGAATCAAGCTCTGGCTATGGGCGCCATTAAAGCTGGCTGCCGCTTTTATTTCGGCTACCCCATAACACCCCAGAACGATATTCCTGAGTTTTTTTCGAAACAGATGGTAAAAGTGGAAGGGTGTTTCATCCAGGCCGAAAGCGAAGTGGCTTCTATCAACATGATTCTGGGCGCTGCCGCAGCCGGAGCCCGGGCCATGACCTCCTCTTCCAGCCCGGGCCTCTCTCTCATGCAGGAGGGCCTTTCTTATTTGGCCGGAAGCGAGCTTCCGGCTGTGGTCGCCAACATCAGTCGCAGCGGCCCTGGCCTGGGCGGGATCTCCACCTCCCAGGGAGATTACTTCCAGGCCACGCGCGGCGGCGGGCATGGAGATTACCGCACCCTCGTACTCGCCCCTTCTTCTGTGCAGGAGATGCATGATCTGACTCTCCTGGCCTTCGACCTGGCCGACAAATATCGTAACCCGGTAATTATTCTGGCCGATGCTGTTCTGGGACAAATTCAGGAGACCATGGTGGATCGGCCATATCAACCCCTGGAACTTCCCCCGAAGGACTGGATTCTTGCCGGAGCTTCGGGAAGAGACCCCCGCCTGATCAAATCTCTCTACCTTAAAGAAGGGGATATGGAAAGACACAACTGGAAACTCTTCGAGAAATACCAGCGGATGAAAAAGGAAGACGTCCGGTATGAAAATTCCCTGGAAGAAGAGGCCGAGTTGATAGTCGTGTCTTTCGGCACAGCCGCCCGCGTCGCCAAAAGCGCCATCCGCCTGGCCCGGGCCGAGGGCCTCAAGGTCGGTCTTTTCCGGCCGATTACCCTGTTTCCCTTCCCTGAAAAAGCCCTGTTCGACCTTTCCCAGCGGGTGAAACGCTTCTTAACCATCGAGATAAACACCGGACAAATGGTCGAGGACGTAAAACTGTCCGTGGCCCGTGACGCCGATGTCCATTTCTATGGCCATGCCCCGGGTTCTCCCCCGGTCCCCGAGGAACTTTTAAATGCTATTAAAAAGGTTGTATCAGTTTAGAATTTTGAAAAAATGGCGGCAACGTCTCTGTTTGGGTTCGGGGGCTAACCCGGAACGCGCCGGAAGCATCGGTTGGGCTTCCTCTTGTCTCCGAGGATGAAAGCTTGTTTCCTCCGAAGGAGGCGGGGATTATTTTCCCCGCCCCATTCACGGAGAAATAAGCGCCTTATGATTCCAAGCGGGCCGGTCTGGCCCCCGAACCCTGGAATCCCTTGGCCCTGGTAACAGGCCTTTCTTCAAAGAACTAAAGTATTACAAAAAGTTTATTGAGGCTTTACCATGAAGCAAGTGTTCAAACGCCCCCGGAGTCTTAAAGATGTCTCCTTTCATTTTTGCCCCGGCTGTCACCACGGGACAATTCACCGTTTGGTTGCCGAGGCCATCGACTATTACGATCTGCGCGAGAGAACCATCGGCGTTGCCGGCGTGGGTTGCTCGGTATTCGTTTATGAGTATTTCGACATAGACGTGGCCGAAGCGCCCCATGGCCGGGCTCCGGCAGTAGCTACCGGCCTGAAACGCGCTCTTCCCGACCGGGTCGTTTTTACTTATCAGGGCGACGGAGATCTGGCTTCCATAGGAATGTCCGAGATTGTGCATACGGCCAACCGGGGAGAAAACGTTACTGTTATTTTTGTGAACAACACGGTTTACGGCATGACCGGCGGACAGATGGCTCCCACCACCTTGCTGGGACAGCCTACCACCACCTCCCCCTATGGCCGCGACTTTGTCCAAAATGGCTATCCGATCCGTATGGCTGAAATGATTGCCAACCTTGAAGGAGCATCCTTTTCCGCCCGGGTGGCTTTGAACACACCGGCCAATTTAATGAAAGCCAAAAAGACCGTGCGGCGGGCTTTCGAGATGCAGATGAATAATCTGGGGTTCACTTTCGTGGAGCTTCTCGCTGCCTGTCCGACGAACTGGGGCATGAATTCCCTCAAGGCTAACGAAAGGGTGGAGAAAGAACTTATCCCTTATTTCCCTTTAGGAACTTTCAAGGAAAAGAAGGAACCCGACCACCTGTAAAAAACAGGGTTCAAGGAAAATATTTTTTCATTTGAATCCTTGAACCCTTTATTTGGAGTTTTTAATGTACCATGAAATCATCATGAGTGGAGTTGGCGGCCAGGGAATCATGGTTATCGGTAGCCTTCTGGCTCAAGCCGCCTTCCTGGAAAATTTGAACGTTACGTACACCCCCATTTACGGCGTAGAGAAGCGCGGGGGCCATGCGGACTGCACTGTCGTCATCTCCTCCGAAGAAATAGGGTCTCCCATTGTTGACTCTCCCCAATCCTGCATCATCATGAGCAGGCCTTCTCTTGTTAAATACGGCCCCAGGGTTAAGCCCGGCGGATTTCTCCTGCTGAACAGTTCTTTTGTGGACCCCCAGGAAGTAACGCGAAAAGACCTGGACATTCTCTCTATCCCGGCTCTGGAGATCGCCCAAACCCTGGGCAATGACCGGCTTAGCAATATGGTGATCATCGGCGCTTTTGTGGAAAAAATTAGGGTGGTGAGTCTGGACACCCTGGCCGCCGCCCTCTCTCAGATTTTCGAAGAACATTACCATCGCTTGCTCCCGGCCAATGCCGCAGCCATAAGCAAGGGCGCTGAATATGTAAGAAATTCCGTTCCCCAATGATTCAGCCTACGGGTGTTTTCTAATTTTCTCATGAACCATAGACCACTTGAATCATCGAACTTTTTATGATGGAACTTCAAGAACACATTCTGGCGCGAGCGAAACCTTATGTAGCTCCCAATAATCAGACGTTTCGCACCATCTCCTTGCCCGACCGGGATGCCCTTGCCGCAACACTCGGCCTCGCCAAAAGAAACGTGGAAATATCCGCTCTGGAGGCGGGGGTTGTCCCGCAGCGTTATCTGCGCAATATGGGATCGCTTAAAATATCCGGGCAGCTTAGGCTTCTTAAAGCCAGGGCGCTGCTCATCGGGGCAGGAGGATTAGGGGGAACCATTGCCCAGCTTTTGGCCAGGATGGGCCTGGGAATCCTAACTATTGCCGACGGAGACTCCTTCAGCGAAGATAACTTGAACCGTCAGGCTTTTGCTAAGGAATCAAACGTGGGAACAAGCAAAGTCCAGGTAGCCAGGTCCGTAATTCTCTCGATCAACGCCGCCACGGAAGTGGAAATCTATGATGGGTTTGTGGGGGAAAAAGAATTTCTTTCGCTTTTAAAAGGGGCGGACGCGGCCATTGATGCCCTGGATAATATGCCCACTCGATTCCTTTTGGAAAAAGCTTGCAAAGAATTGCAGGTCCCCCTGGTTCACGGAGCAGTTGCTGGATTCAGCGGGCAGGTCACAACCACCTACCCCGAAGACGTCGGTTTCCGCGCTTTTTATGGAGATCCCCAGAGCATACCGGAAAAGGGGATCGAGGTGGAGCTGGGAAATTTAGCCGGGATCGTATCCGCCATAGCTTCCCTGCAGGTCCAGGAGGTGGTAAAAATCATCACCGGCCTGGGGCGACCGCTCCGTAACCGCCTCCTGTTCCTCGACTCCCTTAACGGCTCAGCCGAGATTATCTCCCTGAAGTAACTCAATTCCTTTTCTTTCCCTTTTTTCATTCACGGATCGGCAACGCTCCTTAAAAAGTAAAGGAGGACGCGATTAATTAAAGCTTGACTCCCCTGCCGTTCCTTTATATTCTCTCCTCTGTTGGTATTTTTGATGATCTCGTTAAAAATCCTTTTTGCCCCTTTTTGGTCATTCCCGTGAAAGCGGGAATCCAGTATTTTCAATCAGTTCTGTCCGCTTCAGGCGGACTGCTTTCGCAGGAGTGACGGGTTTTCCGCCTTTTTACAAAACCATCATTTTTGAATGAAATGAACGCTTTAACTCGGCGTGTCATGACCACGGAGGAAATGGATGGACGACAGCAAGTTACCAAATCCGAATTTATTCGACGATCCCCCCCCTCCGCCCAAACTCCGCAGGCAGCCGCTGCCCTCGAGTTCGCCGAAGCCGCCAGAGGAGGATCCAAACGCCCCGGAAAGGGTGCGCCGGATTATGGCCAGCGTGAGTTACCGCCGGGCGGATTGTGACCTGGAATTCCTCCAGCGGGATGAACTCAGGTCTACCCGTTTGCAGCTTGAATTCTTGAAACCCGAACTAATTTTGCTGGAGCATGGAGTTTGTGACACAATCGTAGTTTTCGGAGGCACGCGCATCGTTGAGCCGGCTGCGGCCCGGCTCAAAGTAGAACATGCCCGAAAGGCCCTGGAGCAAAATCCCCAAGACCCCAGCCTTAAAAACCGGTTGACGGTTTGCCAACGGATCCTGGCCAAGAGTCACTACTACGAAGTAGCCAGAGAGTTCGGGCAGATCGTAGGGCGGACCGGGCCACAATCATCAGGTTGCCGGCTTATTGTGGTCACGGGGGGCGGGGCGGGACTTATGGAGGCAGCTAACCGCGGCGCTTACGAAGTCGGCGCCAAGTCAGCGGGCTTGAACATCGTTCTCCCTGATGAGCAGTTCCCGAATCCCTATATCACGCCAGAGCTTTGTTTTCAGTTCCGTTACTTTGGGCTGCGCAAGATGCACTTCATGATGCGGGCCAAGGCGTTTGTTGCTTTCCCTGGCGGATACGGAACTCTCGATGAGCTGTTTGAAGCGCTCTGCCTGATTCAAACACGCAAAATTAAACCTTTGCCGGTGATCCTCGTCGGCGAGCAGTATTGGCGCCGGGTATTTGACGTTGATTTTCTCGCTGCCGAAGGAACCATTGATCCGGAGGATGTTGAACTTTTTTGTTTCGCGGAGACTGCTGAACAAATCTGGAAATTTATCTGTGATTGGTACGAAAAAAACGGCGAACGGCTCGTCCCGTTTGAGCCTTGAACCCTGAAAGGGGAAGAAATCATCCCGGAACTTTCAGGCCGGTCGCACCAAAGCAGAAAGCCTTACCCCTCTATTTTACAGCTCGATCCGACAAAGTAAGCACCACATATTACCTACCAATTATGATGTTCTCGTAAAAAGTCTGAAAATGCCCTTTTCCGTCATTCCGGCGGAAGCCGGAATCCAGTATTTTCAAATGCTTATAAATACCCTGGACTCCGGTTTTCACCGGAGTGACGACTTTTTACGAGATGATCAATTATAACCAGGCCCCCAAAAACAGAAACAGGCCCGCAGTAAGTTGAGGACCTGTTAGCTGTTAGCTTGGTGCCGAAGAGGGGACTCGAACCCCTACGTGGCAACCCACACTAAACCCTGAATCTAGCGCGTCTACCAATTCCGCCACTTCGGCATGATGGAGAAAATATTTAATACAAAACTACTGTTAAATCACCCCTTTGTCAAGATTTTTTTCCAAATCACCGAAAATCATACGCCAGAATGATTAAGGAGTTTTTTTATGGCCCTTCTTCTTTTTACTTTTTTCGTAACAGTTTAGCCATTTGAAAGGCTGTCAAATCCCCCTTTTTCAAAGGGGGAAAAGGCTGAATCTTTTATCGAATTCCAATAAAAAACCTCTCCTCCCTTTGCCAGAGCCTGCCTGCGGTAGGCAGGGGAGGGCGGGAGGAATTTCTGGGAAGGCCTTCTCAAAAAACTAAATTGTTACATTTTTTTGTTTTGCAGGTTGACAGATTTATTCCCTTTGGTTATCATATAGTCCGTTTCGTTAAGTTTGGTGTGAAAGGGTTTCCTCTGAAGAAAGGTTTTCTTTTCCTTATTGTCCTAATATGCCTGTCTGGTTGCGGTGGACTGCCCTTGCGGGTCAGTGAACCTATCGCCAATGCCCCACTTCCCCAGCCTCAACGGACCTTATTCCAGCCACCTGCTGAGGAGTTTGATATAAACCTCTTAGAAACGCTGTGGAGCGCTCCGGACCCTTCCATCCCTGACCAGTTCACTTTCCCCACAGATATAGAAGTAGAATCTGTTGTGGCCGCCATCTATCCAGTATTCCAGGATGATCTTGCCTTAACTCTCCCCGTAGAAAAAACTCCGGCCCAGGAACAGGGGCAAATTTCTCCTTCTACGAATCTTGATACAATAGCTGCGCCCAAGGCAGAGACCTCGTCTTTACCGGAAGAGAAAATGACGGTCTCTACCGGACCGAAGATCGCCAAGGCCGGGAAAGTTTCTAAGTCCGGCTTCAAACAAGAACATTCGCCGGTCCCAGAAAAACCCACAGAAGGAATCTTTTCAGAAACCTTTTCTTTTCATCTGCAATCTGATCCCTGGGAAGAAACTTTCCCGTTACCAAATATTCTTGACCGTCTGCCGGAAGACTTCTTCCTCCAGCCGTCCTCTTTGACGGGAGGGAATATAGAAATGCCAGACAGAACCGCAAATTTTTCGTCGGCCATCTTCCCTTCCCTGTTAAACGATAAAGTGGAGGAGTTCATCTCCTTCTTCCAGAATAAAGCCGGGACGTTCTTCTCCAAGGCCCTGGCTCGCTCCCAGGTTTACGAAGACCTGATGAAAAAAATCTTCCGGGAGAAAAACCTGCCTGAAGAGCTCTTCTACTTAGCGCTGATCGAGAGCGGCTACAATCCCCATGCTCTCTCCCGGGCTAAAGCCGGCGGCATCTGGCAATTTATAAATAAGACGGCCAAGCGCTTTGGACTCAAGGTGGACAAGTGGGTTGACGAACGCCGCGACCCGGAAAAGGCCACTTACGCCGCAGCTGAATATCTCAAAACCCTTTACGAAATGTTCAACTGTTGGGATCTGGCCACGGCCAGCTATAACGCCGGTGAAGGAAAGGTCTCGCGGGCCATGAAAAAAGCCAAAAGTCAGGACTTCTGGGAAATCTCCCAGCACCGCTATCTAAAGCGGGAGACGAAAAGGTACGTTCCTATGTTCCTGGCCGCGGTAACCATCGCCAGGGAGCCGCATAAATACGGCTTCTCAAACATTTCTTACCATCCTCCTCTGCTTTACGAAAAAGTGTTGGTTCCTCCGGCCACTAATCTGGCCTGGATCGCCAAGGCTGCCGATACAGACCTTGCCGAGATTCTCGCTCTCAACCCGGCTCTAAAAAGGGGTATAACCCCACCGGATTCTTCCCAGTTTGAAATTAAGCTTCCGCCGGGAAAGAAGGCGGTTTTCGAGAAAACCCTTTTATCTCCAGGTAAGTCTGCCGCGCTCAAAGGCCAGAAACACCGCGTCAAGCCCGGAGAGACTTTAGCGAGCATTGCCAAAAGATACCGGGTAACCCTCAAAGACCTCTGCGAGGTAAATTCCGTTTCACCCCAGGCTAAAATTAAACCCGGGATAACGCTTTTGCTCCCTCCGTAGAGACTTTCACAAAAACACTCGAAATCTTCTTTGCCCCATGATCCATCTCGAAGAAGCCATCCATCGAATTCTCGAACAGATTACCTGTTTAGGACTGGAGCGTCTTAGCCTCCAGCAAGCTTTAGGTCGGGTTCTGGGGGAAGATATCCCGGCCCCCCGGAACATTCCTCCCTGGGACAACTCGGCTATGGACGGATATGCTGTACGGTGGCGGGATCTTCGGGCGGCTTCCCCGGGAAAACCCGTTGTCCTAAAAGTTCTGGCCGACTTGCCGGCCGGGAGGACTTTTAAGGGGCGCTTGGGGCCAGGAGAAGCTCTGCGCATCATGACGGGCGCTCCCCTGCCCCGCAGCGCGGATACCGTGGTCCAGGTCGAGTCAACAGAGAGATCCGGCTCCAATGTAAAAATTTTTGCGGGTCCCGGAAAGGGGAAAAATATCCGTCTTGCCGGAGAAGATGTTAAGACCGGTGATTTAGTCCTGGCCAAGGGGACTGTTTTGCAGCCGGCCCACATTGGCATGCTGGCTTCCTTCCAGCGTTCTGTCGTTTATGTTTACCAGCAACCCCGGGTGGCCATTCTGGCCACCGGCGACGAACTCCTGGAAATCGACGAGCCCTTAAAAGAGGGGAAAATTGTTAACAGCAACAGCTATACCATAACGGCTCAGGTTGCCGCTTGCGGCGGCCTCCCCATCCAGCTGGGCATCGCCAAAGACCGCATGGAAGACCTTTTGTCCAAGATTCAACAGGGATTGGTTGCCGACCTTCTGGTAACGTCCGGGGGTGTGTCAGTAGGCGATTACGACCTGGTCAAGGAAATGCTTAAAAAATTAGGAAAGATAAATTTTTGGAAAGTGGCCATGCGGCCCGGTCAACCCTTAGCCTTCGGGTTAATATCCGGAAAACCCCTGTTCGGCTTGCCGGGAAATCCTGTTTCCTCGATGGTTTCTTTCGAACAATTTGTCCGCCCAGCCATTCTTAAAATGTCCGGCCACCAGAACCTCTTCCGTCCCACGCTAAAGGCTTGCCTTAGGGAAGACCTTGAGAAGAAAGCGGGTCTCGTTCATTTCATCCGTTGCCGTTTGTCCCGCGAAGGGGAAAAAATTTATGCCTCCACCACCGGCGAGCAGGGTTCGGGGATTCTTTCCTCTATGGTCAAAGCCCAGGGGCTCATAGTCCTTCCCCGGGACCTTGCCCGGGTGCGCGCGGGTGAAGAAGTGCAAATCATCCTTCTTGACCCGATGTTTTTTCACTCTCCTCTCCCTTCTTACCTTTCTCTGCCTGGCGGTAGGCAAAAAAGAGTTGATCTCTTGGCCGCTTTGGGGTATAAAAGAAGATCGGTTGCTCCTTGCTCTTTTGCCCACGGCGAATTGGCTATCGAACCCAAAAGGAGGAAAAAGACTTGAGACGTTACGAAACCATCTTCATTACCCACCCGGAACTTTCCGAAGAAGGCCTTGCCGAGCTTAAGGAAAAATTGCGTTCCATCATAAACGGCTTGAAGGGGGATTTCGTCAAGCTGGAAGATTGGGGCCTGAAGAAGTTGGGCTATGCGATCCGCAAAAACACCCGCGGCCATTATTTCCTGCTTGACTATCTTGCTGCCACAGAATTGGTCCGCGAAATTGAAAGAACCCTTCGCCTGAACGATCGGGTCCTCAAATTCCAAACCGTCAGGATCAGCAGCCAGATATCCCCCGAAGCTGCCCAGGCCCTAAAAGAAGCGGCCCTGGCTGAAGGGACTATCAAGGCCGCGGAGCGCCCCCCGCTCTCCCAAGAACCCCCGAGGGAAGATTCTGAGAAAGAGGTGGCCGAGGAAGGAGAAGAAAAATGAAACCCCAGACAATTAAAAAGAAAAGGCCTTTCCAGCGGCGGAAAGTCTGCGTATTCTGTGCCGACAGCGGGATGAAGATTGTTTACAAGGACGTTAAAACCCTGAACCACTTCATCTCCGAGCGGGGTAAGATTCTTCCCCGCAGGATATCCGGAAATTGCGCCAAGCACCAGAGGGATCTTACGGCCGAGATCAAAAAAGCCCGGAACATCGCTCTCATGCCCTTTTCGATCGTTAGCTCGTAAAGACCCCGCCTGCGGCGGATTTCTCTTTCTTGCCTTTGCTCGCCCGTGCTGGGCCTTTTTAAAAACCTTTTCCCGAAATCCTTCGGGACATTCTGATTTAGGAGAAGATGCCGGCCGCTTCCCCGGGAACGGCTCATTCTCTGGAGGATTTTATGAAAGTCATCCTAATTGAAAACGTCGCTTCTCTGGGAAAGGCTGGAGAGGTCGTTCAGGTCTCTGTTGGCTATGGGCGAAATTACCTCATACCTAAAAAATTGGCGCTTGAGGCGTCTCCTGCCAATATGCTCCTGCTGGAACGCCAGCGGGAAACTTTTCTGAAAAAAGCCGGCAAAGAAAAAGGCAAGGCCCAAGATTTAGCTTTGAAGATAGAGTCTTTCTTCTTCACCCTGGCCCGGCCGGCAGGTGAGAGTAATAAGCTTTTCGGCTCGGTTACAACCATGGATATACAAAAATTATTGAGTGACAATGGGATCGTAGTGGACCGGCGGAAGATTATTTTGGCGAATCCGATCAAGACCTTGGGCAGCTTCCTCGTTCCGGTGAAATTGCATCCGGAAGTTACGGCTCACCTTAAAATAGGTGTCGAGCCGGTGGCCGCGGACAAAGCGATTTCTTAGTAAATCTTTAGCCTTTCAGGGGAACAAAAAGATGGACCTTCTGGCCCAACGCCTTCCACCTCAAAGCCTCGAGGCCGAGGTCTCTGTCCTGGGGGGTGTGTTGCTGGAAAACGAGGCCTTGAATCGCGTTCTGGAGGTCGTCCGCGAGGGTGATTTCTACCGTGAATCCCACCGCAAGATCTTCTCGGCCATGGTGAATCTATATGAGCGCAATGAGCCGGCAGACCTGATTACTCTTTCCGAAACCCTGAAAAAAAAGGGGTCCTTAGAAGAAATCGGGGGCCTGGACTACCTGAATTTTCTGGCAAACAGCATTCCCACCGCGGCTAATATCGCCTATTACGCTAAAATCATCAAAGAAAAGTCCATTCTCCGCAAGCTCATCAACCGGGCTACGGAAATTGTCAGTCTAGGTTATTCCAACTCCAGCGACGTGGATGAATTCCTGGACCAGGCTGAGCGTTTGATCTTTGAAATTTCCGAGGACCGGGTCCGCCCTTCCTTCTATCCCATTAAAGACATCATTAAGTCCAGCTTTAAAACAATCGAAAGGTTATACGAGAAACACCAGCTGATCACTGGAGTTCCTACGGGCTTTACCAAATTGGACGAATTGACTTCCGGTCTCCAGCCTTCTGACCTGATCATCGTCGCCGGCCGCCCTTCCATGGGCAAGACGGCCCTCGCCCTTAACATCACGCAGCATGCCGCTATCGAAGGGGGAATTCCTTCGGTGATCTTCTCCCTGGAAATGGCCAAAGAACAACTGGCCCTGCGCATGCTTTGCTCCGAAGCCAAAGTGGATGCTCATCGCCTGCGCGGCGGATTTCTTGGCGAGGCGGACTGGCCCAGGCTCACCCGGGCCGCCGGCAGCCTTTCCGAGGCCCCTATTTTCATTGATGATACGCCTGGGATTACGGTTCTGGAAATGCGGGCGAAAGCCCGCCGTTTAAAAGCAGAACATAATTTAGGCCTGGTGGTCGTGGATTATATGCAGTTGATGCGCGGCCGTTCCGATTCTGAGACCAGAGAACAGGAGATTTCCGACATTTCCCGCTCCTTAAAATCTCTGGCCAAGGAACTGTCCCTGCCGGTCATCGCTCTTTCTCAACTGAACCGCCGGGTTGAAGACCGCGGCGATAGACGCCCCCAATTAGCCGACCTTAGAGAATCGGGGGCTATTGAGCAGGATGCGGACGTAATTATTTTTATCTATCGCGATGAGGTATATAACAAGTCCGATGATAACCCCAAAAGAGGGAAGGCCGAAATAATTATCGGCAAACAAAGGAATGGTCCAACCGACGTTTTCGAGCTGGCTTTCCTGGATAAATACACCTGTTTTGAAAACCTTTCTCCAATCCAAGAAGACCGATAACGCGGCCAACTAGTTGTTTTTATTTGGTTTGTATTTTGTTCACAGGTGTTTATAACTTTGTGTATACTTTGTTCCTTTGCGGAAAGAATTTGTTGAGGTGTTGCCCATGCCTATGAAAGAAAACTGGAACAGGGTTCTTGCTGCCGTGAGCGAAAAGATTAGCCAGAAGTCTTTTGACATCTGGTTAAAACCTATTACCCTTATCAGCATGGGGCAGAATACCGTGGACCTGGAGGTTCCCAATAAGTTTTTTAAAGATTGGATATCCGAAAATTATCAAACTCTTATCAAAGACACTTTGTCCCAGATTACCAAAAACAATTACACCATCCATTTTCATTTAAAAGAAGGTCTTGAGGATAAAGTGGTAAAGCCAAAGCCTTCCGAAAAAATTCCCCTTCCTAAGTCCGGCCAGCGGTCGGTCAGAGAAGATGGCCTTAACCCAAGCTATACCTTTGATGCCTTTGTCGTCGGTTCTTGTAATCAGTTCGCCCATGCGGCGGCCTTAGCCGTGGCCAACTTTCCCGCAAAGAACTACAACCCTCTCTTCGTTTATGGAGGAGTGGGGCTTGGTAAAACACACCTAATTAACGCAATAGGAACACATGTCGTCCAGAACGATCCAACCGCTAAGGTGTGTTATCTCTCTTCAGAAAAATTTACCAATGAATTAATTAATAGTTTGAAGTATGAAAAAATGTCGGATTTTCGAAACAAATACCGTAGCAAAGATGTTCTTCTGGTGGATGACATTCAGTTTCTGGGCGGCAAAGAGAGGACCCAGGAAGAGTTTTTCCATACTTTTAATTCTCTATATGACTCCCACAAGCAAATTGTCATAACAAGCGATAAGCTACCCAAAGAAATTCCAGGTTTAGAAGAGAGGTTGAGGTCCCGGATTAGTTGGGGATTAATCGCCGATATCCAGCCGCCGGATATTGAAACCAAGGTGGCCATTTTATGCAAGAAAGCTGAAGGTTATAATCTTTCTCTTTCCAACGAGATCGGCCTTTTTTTGGCATCGCATCTCGGCTCGAATATCCGGGAATTAGAGGGCGCGCTTACTCGCCTTAGGGCTTTTGCTTCCCTTACGGGAAAGGAGATTGATCTTTCCATGACAACTGAAACGTTAAAAGATATACTTACCGATCGCCAGAAGATGCTTAGTATAGAAAACATTCAAAAAACTGTCGCTAATTTTTATAATATAAAGGTTTTAGACTTAAAGTCTGCTAGAAAAATTAAACTTTTTACCCTTCCCAGACAAATTTCCATGTACCTCTGCCGTAATATGACCAAATCTTCTTTTCCAGAGATAGGAACAAAATTCGGAGGTAAGGATCATTCTACGGTTATTCATGCCTGTCGCAAGATTGAAAAAAAAATTATCGATGACCGGGATATTAAAAATGTCGTTGAAACCATTAAAAATGAACTGCAAAAATAAGTTAGTTGCCTGTGGATGGAAAGTGGATTGCATGACGCTATAACTCTCTTGTTTTTTTTTGTGCTTTTTTCCACAGGTTCTCTTTTATAAATGCACATCCCTTTTTAACTTAAACGTGTTGAAATTTAAAAATTTTTTGTTTATTATCTTTATTTGCACAGGAACTACTAATACTACTAATAATTTCTATTAAAATATATTAATATTAGTATGGAGAGAAAATATGGAATTCAATATTAACAAGGATGAATTTGTCAAAGGCCTTTTCCGGGTTCAGAATATTGTGGAAAAGAAAGTAACAATGCCCATACTTTTAAATGTTTTACTCGATGCCCAGGGGAAGGATTTATCCATAACAGCAACCAATTTAGAAGTAGGTTTAAAAGGGGTTCATCCGGCAGAAATTATTAAGGATGGAAAGGCAACCCTATCAGCCAAAAAACTTTATGAGGTAATAAAAGAACTTCCTGAAAAAAAAATTTCCCTAAAATTGAAAGAGAACCAGTGGGTAGAAATTTTTAGTGGAAAGTCTCTTTTTAATATTATGGGACTTTCTGCGGATTCATTCCCCTCTCTCCCTGTTTTTGAAGAAGATGATTTTATTGGGGCTGATTTAGTTGTTTTTAAAGAAATGATTGAAAAAACGTTTTTCGCCGTATCTTCCGACGAAACCCGCCAGAATCTAACCGGTGTGTTTTTTTTGCAAAAAAGAGAAGGAGAAGAAAAAACTCTTAAAATGGTAGCCACGGATGGGTACCGTCTTTCTATGATAGACCGCCCACTAAACACGGAAGTAAAAGGTTTGGAAAAAGGCATATTGCTTCCCAAAAGAGGCCTGGCGGAATTATCTAAATTATTAGACGAAGGTGGAGAGAAGATTTGGATAAAATTGAAAAACAACAATTTCATAGTTAAAAAAGAAGGAGTCGTTTTAATAATGCGTCTTCTGGATTCTGAATTTCCCGACTATCGGCAAGTAATACCCCTTAAAACAAAAAAACATATTCGCATTAAGAGAACGCAGTTTATGGAATCCCTGAAGAGAGTATCAATTCTTTCCAGCGAGAAAACAAAGGGAGTTAAATTTCATTTCAGTAAGGACACCTTAGAACTAACCGCCTACAATCCAGATCTCGGAGAAGCCAAAGAAGAAATTACGGTAGAGTATAAAGGGGAAGATTTAACGGTAGGATTTAACGCCAGGTTCATTTTAGAAAATTTAAACATATTAAATTCAGATGATGTTCTTTTGGATTTAGAAGATGGAATAAGCCCATCAATCATAAGGCCAGATAATGACGAAAAGCATACCTGCGTAGTTATGCCCATGAGGATTTAGTTTCAGAGAAAGGTGAAAAGTTTGTTAAAAAAGAACGACCAATCAACAGAGAAAAACGAAAGACATCAAGAATATACAGCAGAAAACATTAAGGTCCTTCAGGGCCTGGAGGCTGTACGAAAAAGACCAGCAATGTATATCGGAAGCACGGGCAGCTCCGGGCTTCACCACCTGGTCTATGAAGTTGTGGACAATTCCATTGATGAAACTCTGGCGGGTTTTTGCACCAAAATTGACGTAATCATCCACGAGGATAACAGCGTTACCGTAGAAGATAACGGGCGGGGCATTCCCGTGGATATGCATAAAGAAGAAGGGCGGCCCGCAGCGGAAGTGGTTATGACTACGTTGCATTCCGGAGGAAAGTTTGACAGCGAAAGCTATCAATTTTCCGGCGGCCTTCACGGCGTAGGCGTCTCCGTGGTGAACGCCCTATCCGAATTTTTGGAACTGGAGATATGGCGCGATGGAAGCGTTTATTTTCAAAGGTATGAGAGAGGCGCACCCGCATCCCCCTTCGAAATAACCGGCAGCACGAAGCGGCGAGGAACAAAGATCAGATTCCGTCCGGATTACGAAATATTTGAGAACATTGATTTCAGCTTTGACACCCTGTCCCAGCGCCTGCGGGAGCTTTCCTTTTTAAACAGCGGCCTTAGGATAACGGTAGCCGATGAAAGGGCGGAAAAGAAGCAGGACTTCCAGTATAAAGGGGGAATAGTTTCTTTTGTAGAGTACCTTAATAAAAACAGAGGAATTATCCACCCCAAACCTATCCACCTCGAGGGAGAAAAAGAGGGGCTTTACCTTGACATCGCCCTGCAGTACAACGACGGATATACGGAAAACCTGTTCTCCTTTGCCAACAACATTAACACCCACGACGGCGGAGCGCACCTGGTGGGCTTTAAATCAGCGCTTACCCGCACGCTGAATAATTATGCGGCCAGTAACAACCTTCTTAAGAGCCTGAAGGTGAGCCTGAGTGGAGAAGACACCCGGGAGGGGCTCTCCGGGGTAATAAGCGTAAAGCTCTCCAACCCTCAGTTTGAAGGACAGACAAAGGCCAAATTAGGCAACAGCGAAGTTAAAGGGCAGGTGGAAGCCCTGGTCAACGAAAAATTAGGCACCTACTTTGAAGAAAATCCATCAGTGGCCAGGCGAATACTGGAGAAGGTGGTAGATTCAGCCAGAGCCAGGGAAGCGGCCCGGAAAGCCCGGGATCTAACCCGCCGCAAAGGGTTTCTGGAGACAGATTCCCTGCCGGGAAAATTAGCTGATTGCCAGGAACGCGACCCAAAAGAAAGCGAGATATTCATCGTAGAGGGAGATTCCGCCGGCGGGTCGGCCAAACAAGGAAGAGACCGCCGAACCCAGGCGATCTTACCCCTGCGGGGAAAGATTTTAAATGTGGAAAAAGCCCGCTTTGACCAGTTGATTTCCAACCAGGAGATCAAGACTTTAATCATAGCCCTGGGAACCGGCGTAGGAGAAGAGGAATTTAACCTGGAGAAATTGCGCTACCACCGGGTGATTATCATGACCGACGCTGACGTTGACGGGTCGCACATCCGCACCCTGCTCCTGACCCTTTTCTACCGGCAGATGTTCCCGATGATCGAACGCGGGTACCTTCATATTGCCCAGCCCCCGCTGTACCGCGTTAAAAAAGGGAAGGAGGAACCAAAATACCTGCGCAGAGAGGAAGAGCTGGAAGATTATCTCCTGGAAAAAGGGATTGAAGACCTCCGTCTAATTCTTCCCGGAAACAAAGCGCCCCTAAGCGGAAAAAACCTACTGGAGACCGTAAAAAAGGCCATCCGCCTGGAGAAGATACTACAACGCCTGGCCAAAAGAAAGATGGATACGGACGTACTCCTGGCCTTTGCCCAGCAGGAGTCTTTCACCAAGATCACCCTCAAGTCTGAAAAAGAACTTAGCCTGGTCATTGAGGAGGTCAAGCAAACCCTGAAGAAAGGCCAGAAGGAGAAAGGGTGGATGGAATTCCAAAAGGAAAGAGACCCGGAACACGGAAGTTACAACTTGCGCTGCCTGACCAGCAATAACGGCGCTCGCCACGAGACCATCCTGAATATGGATTTAGTCAGCTCGGCTCAATTCGAGGAGCTTAGAAAAATATCCAAACAATTAAGCCCCCTGGGACACCCGCCATTTGTGTTAAAAGCCGGGGAATCATCGCTGGAAGTTACCGGGTTCTCTCAACTGACCCAGGAAATCTTTTCCTTGGGGAAAAAAGGGTTGGAAATTCAGCGTTATAAAGGACTGGGAGAGATGAATCCGGAACAACTCTGGCACACGACCATGAATCCGGAGACCCGCACTCTGTTGCAGGTTCGCGTGGAAGACGCTATCAAGGCCGACGAGATCTTCACGGTCCTCATGGGGGACCAGGTTGAGCCACGAAGAGAATTCATCCAGCGAAATGCCTTGACCGTGACGAACCTGGACATCTAAAAATAATTCCAAAATACAAAAAAAGAATTAGAAAGAGTTCTATGCAAACGCAGAACTTTCAGAATCGCCTACCCGTAAAAATAGAAGAGGAAATGCAGAAGTCTTACATGGACTATGCCATGTCCGTAATCATTGGCCGCGCCCTGCCGGATGTGCGGGATGGGCTAAAGCCCGTCCACCGCAGGGTGCTTTATGCCATGCATGACCTGGCCAATGACTGGAATAAGCCGTTCAAGAAATCTGCCAGAGTCGTCGGGGATGTCATCGGAAAATACCATCCTCACGGGGACATGGCTGTTTATGACGCCCTGGTGCGCATGGCCCAGGAATTTTCCCTGCGATACCCGCTGATCAGCGGGCAGGGGAATTTCGGATCGATCGATGGAGACCCGCCAGCAGCCATGCGTTATACGGAAGTGCGCATGGCCCGCCTGGCCAGCGAGCTCCTGGCGGACATCGAGAAGAACACGGTGGACTTTGTCCCCAACTATGATGGGTCGGCGATGGAGCCGGCCATTCTCCCGGCGCGTTTCCCTAACCTTTTAGTCAATGGCTCCTCGGGGATCGCCGTGGGAATGACCACCAACATTCCCCCCCACAACCTTAAGGAAATCATCGAGGGCACCATAGCCATCATCAACAACCCGGACATTTCACCTGAAGGACTGTTGGGAATCATCCCCGGGCCGGACTTTCCCACGGCCGGGTTCATCCTGGGCCGTTCCGGCATTAGGGATGCCTATCTCTCTGGGAAAGGGATGATCCAACTTCGAGCCCGAGCCCTGATCGAACGCCAAAAGAGGACAGAGCGGGAGGCCGTGGTTGTAACAGAGCTTCCTTATCAGGTGAATAAGGCCAAACTTATGGAAAGGATCGCCGAACTCGTTCAAGAAAAAAAGATCGAGGGGATATCCGACCTTAGGGACGAATCAGACCGGGAAGGAATGCGCATCGTCATCGAGCTAAAAAGGGATGCCGTGGCCCAGGTGGTTCTTAATCAGCTCTTCAAGCATACGCAGATGCAGATTACTTTCGGCATCCTCCTCCTCTCTGTTGTCCACGGACAGCCGCAGACGCTCAACATCAAAGAGATGATCCAGCAGTTCATCAACCACCGCAAGGAAGTGGTTACCCGCCGGAGCCAGTTTGAATTAGGAAAGGCCGAGTCCCAGGCGCACATTCTGGAAGGCCTGAAGATAGCCTTAGACAACCTCGACCGGGTCATCTCGCTCATTCGTTCTTCCAAAAATCCCAAAGAGGCCAAGGAAGGACTGATGGCGAAATTCTCACTCTCCGAAGCGCAAGCCACAGCCATTCTGGAAATGCGCCTGCAGCGCCTTACCAACCTGGAACGGGAAAAGATCAACGAGGAATACCGGGAACTCATCAAACTAATCGCCCGCCTTAAGGAAATTCTTAGCAACGAGCGCCTCCTCTTGAACCTCATCGTCGAAGAGCTTAAGGAGATCAAAGAGCGATACGGAGACGAAAGGCGCACGCAGATCATCGAGGAAGCGCAGGAGATCAACCTGGAGGACCTGATCGTGGAAGAGGATATGGTGGTGACCATCAGCCATTCCGGGTATATCAAGCGGAATGCCATCAGCCTCTACCGCAGCCAGAGGCGGGGAGGCCGGGGCAAGATGGGCATGACCACCAAAGAGGAGGATTTTGTCGAGCATCTCTTCGTCGCCTCCACCCACAGTTATATCTTGTTTTTCACGGACGCCGGCAAAGTGTTCTGGTTGAAAGTTCACGAAGTCCCCCAGGGCGGCCGCATGTCCCGGGGGAAGGCGATCGTCAATTTGCTGAACATCTCCGGAGAAGAGAAGATAACCGCCATCATGCCTGCACGGGTCTTCGAGCCGGGGAAGTACGTGATCATGACCACGAAGAACGGAGTGGTCAAGAAGACCGACCTGATGTCCTACAGCAATCCCCGCACCGGCGGAATAATTGCCCTGAACCTCGACCAGGGAGACGAGTTAATCTCGGCCGGCCTTACGGACGGAACGAAGGAGATTCTGCTGAGTTCCCGCGAGGGCAAATCCATTCGGTTTTCCGAGGAAGAAACCAGGGCCATCGGCCGCACGGCCCGCGGGGTGAAAGGGATCACTTTAAGCAAGCAAGACGCCCTGGTTTCCATGGACATCATCACCCCGGGCGCCCAGGGAGCCTCCATTCTTTCGGTCACGGAAAACGGTTTTGGCAAGCGCACACCAGTTGAAGAGTATCCTCTGCAGAACCGGGGAGGCAAGGGAGTTATAACCATCAAGACTACCCAGCGAAATGGCAAATTGGTGGGCGTCCAGCAGATCACCGAACAGGACGACGCCATGCTGATTACGGACAAGGGAAAAATCATTCGCATGCGGGGTGAAGAAATTTCGGTCATCGGGCGGAACACCCAGGGGGTAAAGCTGATCGAATTAGAGCCCGGAGAGAGGGTAATGGCAGTCACCCGCCTGGCCGAGAGAGAGGATGAGCCGGAAATCCAGGAGGCGGAGGAAAGCCCCGAAGAAAACACGGGAGAGGAAAATATTTGATCCATGGCCGGGGGCCGCACAGAAGCAGAAAGAATCAGCGTTATTGGCGCCGGAAGCTGGGGTACCACCCTGGCCAACCTCCTGGCCGAAAAAGGCCAGCCCGTAGATCTCTGGGTTTTTGAAGAAGAACTGTTTCTGGCCATGCAAGAAAAAAGGGAGAATGAAGTCTTCCTCCCCGGGATTCCCCTTTCTCATAGCATTCACCTGACCCATTCCCTGGAAGAAGCCTGCCGGGGAAAAAGCATCCTGGTTTGCGCCGTGCCCTCACATGCCGTGCGGGAAGTGTTTGGCCAAAGCCGGCCTTACCTCCGGGAAAGGGTCTTGATTGTTAGCGCCACCAAAGGGCTTGAGGAAGAAACTTGCCGAACAGTATCGCGGATTTTAAGAGAAGCCCTCGGTGAGACCAGGGCCGAGATCGCCTGCCTATCCGGGCCAAGTTTTGCCAAAGAAGTCTCCAGCAAATTTCCGACGGCTGTCACTGTGGCATCGGCCAGCCCCGAGGCTGCGCGCAAAACACAGCTTCTTTTGGGCAGGCCTTACTTCCGGATCTACACAAGCTCCGACCTGCTTGGAGTGGAAATAGGGGGGGCCAGCAAGAACGTCATGGCCATTGCAGCCGGGGCATCGGACGGCTTAGGTTTTGGGCACAGCACCCGCGCGGCCTTGATCACCCGCGGCCTGGCCGAGATGACCCGGCTGGGGGTCAAGATGGGAGCGGATGCGCGAACTTTTTTCGGCCTGGCCGGCCTGGGAGACCTGGTCCTTACCTGTACGGGAAATTTAAGCCGCAATCGCAGCGTCGGCTTGGAATTAGGGAAAGGGCGGTCGATTAAGGAGATTTTGCAGGGAATGAAGATGGTTGCCGAGGGCATCCGCACCACCAAAGCCCTTCGCGAATTAGCCAGGAAGCTTAACGTGGAAATGCCCATTACGGAGAAAGTCTATGAGCTTCTTTACGAGGGCAAAGCCCCGCGGGAAGCCGTAAGCGAGTTGATGTCCCGGGACCCCCGAGCAGAGCAGGAAGGGTTGTAGAAACCACCAAGAAGGAAAGAGGGAAGGATAGAACGGTGGAATCGTGCTGAAGGTTGTCTACTTCCCCGCTGGAGCATGGAGGGCAGGAAGCTCAGCCAAGAGGCGCTCAACCAATCTTTTTTCTAAATTCTTTGCCGCCTGGCTCGGCCCCAAAATCTTTCCTTCGGCCATCCAGAGCACCGACCCCTTTTCCAGCTCCAGGACCCGAAACATCAGACTGATCTGACAGGACCCCTGATGATAGGTCGGTAGAGCGCGGTACTCATAGCGCCCCCCCTCCCAGACCTCAAAGGCTTCTCCGCGAACGTAGGGTTTCTGCAGGGAATAGCGCAGAAGGGCGCCTGTAATCAGAAGCTTGACTTGCAGGCGTTCTTTGATCTTAATAAGGGAGGATGGATTGGAGAGCAAATCTTGAGGGGTTAAGCCTAATTCCTCGAGGGCCGCAGAAACTTCTCCAGGGGGGATCAATTTGTAACCTTTGGCCAATAAAACCGTGTAGGTAAAGGAATTCAGATCTGCACCGGACTCAGGATAACCGGAAGCATCTGGAATTGGAAGAATAGCCGCGGGTTGAAAATCTTTAAAGTTAACCTCCCGGAAAACGGTCTTGTCCGCATTAAGTTTGTAAAAGCAACCGGCAAGGTAGAGACAACTGATCAAAACCACGAAATAGAGAAAGAAGACTTTTCTTTGTGGCGCGAACAAGATCTTGCTCCTCAAGGGAGAATTCGTTAAAATGACATATTTCTATTACACCTTAGAAAAGAACCACTGTCAAGGGAGGCGGAAGGTAAAATGCCCATCTATGAATATCTCTGTCAGGATTGCCGGCGGGTTTCCAGTTTTATCGTTCTCAATATAAAAACCCCTTTCCATCCTGAATGCAAAAAGTGCCATGGCAACAAGATGACCAAACTTATTTCCCGGGTGGCCCGGGTGCGTTCTGAAGAGAGCCGCCTGGAGTCCTTGGCTGATCCGAGTAAGTTAGGCGGGCTCGACGAGAACGATCCGGCGAGCATGGCCCGCTTTATGAAACGGATGGGCAAGGAGTTAGGAGAGGACATGGGAGAAGATTTTGATTCAATGATAGAAGAAGCCATGGAGGAGGAAAGCAAAAGCAAAGGGGAAGGTTCGAAGGATTCAGAAGCAGATTTTTAGTTTCCACTCCTAATAAACCAGCAAAAAGCCCTCAAAATTTTCTTGACAAAACTTTTTTCTTTATCCATATTGCCACAAGAGATTCTTTGCTCCATTGTCCCCCAAGATCGACGATTTATAAAAACAGTATCAGTTGAGCCTCTTGCAAAAGTATTTTTTTGTGGTTCGACAAGCTTGTCCTGAGCGAACCGTTCACCCTTCGAGAACCTCAGGGCGAACGGTGAGTCGAAGGGCTCACCACGAACGGAAAAACTAAATAATTTCAACCTAAGCCCGTTCACCCTGAGCCTGTCGAAGGGTAAATTACGGACTTTTGCAAGAGGCTCAGGGGTATTATCAATTCCGTGGCTGGGATTGGGAGACGGGCCGGCCAACCAGAGAGAAACTCTTAGAGCTGGAACTTAACCAGGTGGCCGCCGAGATGTATCCTTGATGGCTTCGTAAAAAGTCTCTTAGATCGTCACCCCGGCGAAAGCCGGGGCCCAGAACATCTTGAAATAACTGGATTCCGGCATCCGCCGGAATGACGGAAAAGGGCATTTTCAGACTTTTTACGAAATCATCAATGGGTTGGAACTCAAGATTTCCAGTTTTGGGTTTAAAATTAAAGAAAGGGGGGAGTCGTAAGATGACCAAAAGAGTGGCCATTGTTGGCGTAGGAACAACCGGGTTTCGCGCGACCACTCCGGATGTCTCCTACCGGGAGTTGACCTACGAAGCAGCAACCAAAGCTTACTTTGAAGCGGGCATTGAGCCCAAAGAGGTGGATGCCTTTGTCGCTACCTCTGAAGATTTCCTCGAGGGGTATAGTATTTCTGATGAATATTCACCTGATCAATTAGGGGCGGTCCTAAAACCCATTTATACCATTCCGGGAGACTTTATTCACTCTCTGGCCTGCGCCCAGATGATGATCCTGTCCGGAATTGGGGACATCATGGTGGTTCAAGGGATGTCCAAGGCATCGAACATGTTGACCATCTCCGAAATGGTCTCTTTTGCCATGGACCCCATATATAACCGGCCATTAAAAGAAAGCCCGCATGTCGTGGCCGGGATGGAAATGGCCCGCTTCCTGTACGAGACCGGGACAACGCGGGAGCAATGCGCCAAAGTGGTGGTGAAGAACAAAAGGAATGCTTTATCCAACCCGCTGGCCGGCCATGGGGTTCTCATCGACGCCAACTATGTTCTCAAATCCGAAACGGTCTCCTTCCCGTTGACCAGGATGGACATCAGTCCTCATTCTGATGGAGCCGTGGTGCTCGTCCTGGCAGAAGAAAAAAGGGCCAAAGCCCTCTCCGACAAACCCATCTGGATCCGAGGGATCGGCTGGTGCTCGGACACGCCCGGCCTGGAAACCCGGAACTGGGGGGAAGCCATCTACGCCCAGATGGCCGCCGAGATGGCCTACAAGATGGCTGGAATTCGTTATCCGCGCAAGGAGATTGACTTTGCGGAAGTTAATGACGAGTTCTCCTATAAAGAACTCCAGCATCTGGAAGCAATGAGAATCTGTAAAAAAGGAGAAGCCGGGCCTCTTACCGAGATGGGGGGAACGGAGATCAACGGGGAAATTGCGGTCAATCCCTCCGGAGGGTGCCTCGGAGTGGGAAACCTCTTTGAGCTAAACGGAGGACAAAAGGTCCTGGAAGTTGTCAGACAGCTTAGAGGGGAAGCCGGGAAGAATCAACTGAAAAACGTAACCACCGGGCTGGCTCAGAGTTGGCGGGGTATCCCGACGACTACCGGGACAGTGGTGATCCTGAGCAATTAAGGAGGTGAAAAGCATGAGAAGAGTAGCCATTGTCGGAGCAGGACTGACCAAATTTTATCGCAATACCCAGGAAACGCCCAAAGAGCTGGCTTATGAGGCCACCAAAATGGCCCTGGATTCCTGCGAGATGACACTTTCGGACATAAATTGTGTCGTCCATGGAACGGCCCCAGATGCATTCGATGGGGTTCATATGAAAGGGGAATATCTCTCCGATGCCTCAGGGGGATTGCGCAAGCCTTACATGCGGCACTTTGTTGGCGGGGGCACAGGGGTTTTTTCGCCGATCCACGGCTGGTTCCATGTGGCCTCGGGGATGTTCGATACCTGTCTGGTGGTTTGCGAAGAGAAGATGTCTGCGGCCTATCCTCATCCTGCCGGGGCCTTCTTAACGATCTTTGACCACACAACAGAGCAACCACTTTACCCCACTTTGATCTACATCTTTGCCATTGAAATGAATCGTTTTATGACCACTCACGGTTATCGCAAAGAAGACATCGCCCTGGTGGCCGTTAAAAATAAAAAGAATGCCATGAACCATCCATCAGCTCAGTTGCCCGGGGAAATCACTGTCCAGGATGTTCTCAATTCAGAAATCATGGCCTGGCCGGTGAACCGGCTGGACATCAGCCCGACGAGCGACGGGGCGGCCGCAATCCTCCTGGCTTCGGAAGACGTAGCCCGGAGAATTACGGAGAAACCGATCTGGATGGACGGTGTGGGCTTTTGTCTGGACACCGCCTACTGGTGCACCCGGGACCTTTATTACCCGGATTATCTGGAAGTAGCCGCCCGCCAGGCATATAAGATGGCCGGGATCAAAGAACCCTCCAAGGAGATCCATGTGGCCGAGCCTTATGATCCCTTCACTTATAAAGAACTCCACCATATCGAAGGATTAATGCTGGCGCCGCGGGGAAAATCCGTTCAGATGCTGGTGGATGGGGCGTTTAACAGGGATGGAAACCTACCAACCTCTCCTTCAGGAGGACTTCTGGGCGTGGGCAATCCCATTGCGGCCGCAGGTCTGATGAAGATCATCGAGATCTATCTGCAATTAAAAGGGGAAGCGGGTAAACGGCAGATTCCGGGGAAGCCTACTTGCGGCGTGGCCAATGCCTGGGGAGACCTGATGCAGGTTGGAACCGTGGTCGTTATGAGAAGCTAAGGAGGAGGTGAATATATGGAAATTACGGAAAAGATGGTGGAAAAAACGGCGACGAAGCTGAGCGCCGAGGAGATTTTAGGGGGGAAGGTTCTCTCTGTGAAGTGGGAGCCTAAATTAAAATATGCCTGGGACAATGGCCCAGCCATCGGAAGGTACCTGGCAGAACTGAAAAATGGAAAGATCATTGCCAAGAAGTGCGACAAGTGTCACCGCATCATGCTTCCGCCCAGAATGTTTTGCGAGCTCTGCTGGGTCCCGACAGGGGAATGGGTCTATGTCCAGGATACAGGCATTGTAAATACCTGGATCGTGGGTTATGTGGACTGGAAGGCAACGCGCCTTGACATCAAAGGAGGCGTCCGGCCCATTACCCCTGGCATCATCGAAATTGATGGAGCCTCAAAAGGCATGGGCATTCTCCATCATTTAGGCGAGGTGGATCCCTGGAAGATCTATCGGGGCATGAAAGTAAAGGCAGTCTGGAAACCACCCGAGGAAAGAACCGGGGCGATTACCGACATTAAATATTTTAAGCCAATAGATTGAGGCGCAAGGTTTGAGGCGCAAGGCATAAGGCAAAAATTAAAGCCTTCAATCTCTAACCTCAAACCTCCAACCTTGAAGAACTCGTAAAAAGTCCGAAAGCTCCTTTTCCCGTCATTCCGGCCCCGATTTTCATCGGGATAAACTCCAGCCGGAATTAAGTTATTTCAAGGAGTTATCAAACCACTGGACTCCGGTTTTCACCCCCGGATTACAACATTCCGGGGCAGGCTTAGTGACGACTTTTTACGAGGCCATCAACCTTGAAACGATATGGAGGTGAATTTATGGCGTTGATCGAACGATTTCAGAAGACGACGGATATCACAAAATGGCACGGGCAGATCCCGATGAGCTACATTTATACCGTCGGCCGGGCCGGGGAAAAATTTTTCCGCGAGATCATAAATGGAAAAATTTTCGGGGCGAGATGCGACTCCTGCAAAATCACCTACGTCCCTCCCAGAACCTATTGTGAAAAGTGTTTTGCCAGGCTGGAAGATCATTATACGGAAGTCGGGACCAAAGGAACCGTTCATACCTTCACTCAATCCTACGAGGCCTATGACGGAGCAAAGAAAGAAACCCCGTCGATAGTGGCCGTCATCCGCATCGACGGTACGGAGGGGGGCTTCATCCATTGGCTGGGAGAGATTGATTTTGAGAAGGTTTACATCGGCATGCCGGTGGAGGCGGTCTTAAAACCCAAGAAGGAAAGAGAAGGGAGCATCCTGGACATCAAATATTTTAAACCCGTTATATAGGAGGCTCTTGCAAAAGACCGCAATTTACCCTTCGACAGGCTCAGGGTGAACGGGCTTAGGCTGAAATTATTTAGTTTTTCCGTTCGTGGTGAGCTTGTCGAACCACAAAAAAAACTTTTGCAAGAGGCTCAATGGTATTTTGGAATCGTTCTAATAGTGCCTACCCAGAAATTCCGGATTTTCCCTACATTCCATTTAATCCCCCGCTCCTATTCCGCGACCCCCCAACCCCTTTTTTGATAAAGGGAGTTGGGGTTTTTTGTTCCGGGATGGCGCTAATTCAATTGTATAGGAATTTGCTTTTTTATCCCCCTCCCCCCATCCCCCTCCCGCCAGGGGAGGGGAGATACTGGGGGATCCAAAATTCCCTCCCCCTGGATGGGGGAGGGTTAGGGTGGGGGTGTTAATAACTTGATTGTATAGGAAAAATCTTTTTTCAACTTTGATGGATTCGTAAAAAGTCCTGTTCCTGTCATTGCGAGAAGTTCCGCATTGGCGAGACGACGAAGCAATCTTGTCTTTTCGGGCACTTTTAAAAACGAGATTGCTTCGCTGGCGCTCGCAATGACCCTTTCGCTACTTTTTACGAGATCATCAACTTTAGTCCGCTTCTTAATAATGGTTTTAAAAGCTCTGCGGTCTCTGTGCCCTCTGTGGCAAAAATCAATTTAATCTATAAAAGAGGCGAAATAGGTAACGGCGCCCGGAAACAGGATGCAGAGAAATAATCCAACCAGCATGAGGGCGATAAAAGGGACAACGCCCTTGTAAACATCCGCGGTAGTAACGCCTGGAGGAGCGACCCCTTTCAGATAGAAAAGGGCATAGCCAAAGGGAGGGGTCAAAAAGGAGTTCTGTAAATTGACGGCTAATAATACGACAAACCAGAGTTGATCGAAACCCAGTTTCTCGGCAATCGGCAGAAAGACAGGGAAAGTAATATAGATAATGCCGATCCAATCAATCAGCGCCCCCAGGAAAAAAACAATTAACATCATGATGGCCAAGATAAGCCACTTGTTCCCCATCCCCAGGGTGAAGATAAGGTCGGTCAGCACCTGGCCGCCCCCCACGCCCATAAATACGCCGGTAAAACAGGAAGCGCCGACAAGGACCATCATTACCATGGAAACGGTCCTGCCGGTGGAGAGGACAGTATCCTTGAACATTTTCCAGCTAAAACGCCGGTATCCAATGGCCATTAGAAGGGCGACGAAAGCACCCACTCCGGAGGCTTCAGTAGGAGTAGCAATACCGGAAAAAATAGTTCCCAATACGCCGATGATCAGCAAAACCGGGGGTACAAGAGAGATGGCGGCCATGGATAATCTTTTCTTCACCGGCACAGCGGCTCTCTCTTCCATGGATAAGGGCGGCCCCAGCTCGGGCCTGCGACCGCATACGAAAGCGATGTAGCCGATGTATAAGCAAGAAAGGATGACCCCCGGGACAATGCCTCCGAGAAACAGTTTGCCGACCGACAACCCGGTCTGATCGGCCATCAAAACCAGCATGATGCTGGGAGGGATGAGGATGCCGAGGGTTCCTCCGGCACAGATCGTTCCACAAGTTAAACTTTTATCATAGCCGTACTTAAGCATCATGGGCATGGCCAAAAGGGCCATGGTAACCACCGAGGCCCCGACAACTCCGGTGCAGGCCGCAAACACCGTACACACCACCACAACGGCCATGGCCACGCCACCCCTTATGGGACCCAAAAGATAGCGCAGGGATTCGAACAACCCATCGGCCACCCCCGATCTCTCTAAAAGGTTAGCCATAAAAATAAACATGGGGATTGCTGCCAGAATTAGATTATCCATCAGGCCGACGATGCGGTTGGCAAACATGGAGAAAGCAGAAAATCCCCAGCCCAATAGGCCAAAGATTACCGCCAGCCCCCCCAGGATAAAGGCCAGCGGGTGCCCCATGAAAAGCCCGACCAGGACACCGGCAAACATCAAAAAGGTAAGCAGTTCGGGACTGAATTCTGGCATCAAAGCTCCCTTCCCTTAGTTAAAAAGAACAGCCTGCGGTAAAAGATGGAAAACCCCTGGAGCAGCAGAAGCAGAGCAGCTATCGGGGTTACTGTTTTCATCCCCGGCAACACTAAGGGGAGCCTGGCAGTCAGGGTCTTTTCCCCGGTTGCCCAAGAGGCAACGGCATTGTCAAAGCCTACATAAAGAAGAATAATGACAAAGGGGAAGAAGAAAAACAGGTAGGTGACCAGATCCAAAACCGCTTGCTTTTTGGGAGAAAAACGAATGTAAATGATGTCAATGGCCACATGGCCTTTGTGGAGAAGGGTGTAAGCGGCTAAAATCATGAAGTGAAAGCCATAAAAAAAAGTGATAATTTCATAGGTCCACACATGAGGGGAGCCAAAAACCCTCCTGGTGATAACCTCATATACGATTATCCCCACAACAACGACCAGGGCCCACACTGCAAACCGCCCTGTCCATTCGCTGATAGTATCAATAATATTTATTAGGGTTCGAATGGCCAATCCTCCTTTTTCAGCCCCAAGGCCCCATCTCTCTCCCGAGACTGTGTCGTAATTAGCCATTCGCCCTTCGACACGCTCAGGACGAATGGCCAACTGAAATTTTTAACATGTCGTATTCCGTTCGTGGTGAGGTTCTCGAACCATGAACGGAAATACAACACACTCTCTCCCCGGAGAAAGAAAGGGCCTAAAGGGGGAAAGCATATCAATCAATCTTAGGATAAACCGTTGGGTTGCGCCCGAAAGCCCATTCTCCCTGCCAGTCGCGCACCGGGGCATACCCCTTGAAGTAAGCCATCATGGACCTGAGGATTTTCTTATACTCTGGATTCTTGGCCGCCTCCATTTCCATGAATTTAACGGAAAATGCTTCCAGCTTGGCCAGATCTTCCTTGCTTAGCTTGGTGATGGTGGTGCCTTTCTTGATGAAGTTTTCTGTTCCGCCGATATCCAGCCAGTTCCAGTGCCCGTTGCTCCAGAGAACCGTAGCCTTGCCGGCCTCTTCCATAAGAACCTGCACATCCGGAGGCAATTTCTTCCAGGCATCCATATTGATCATGATCCCGAGCAGCGAAGAAGGCTGGAACCAGCAGGGAACGCTCCAGAACTTGGTAACTTCCTGAAACTTCATTCCCCAGTCGCAGCTCACGTTGGAAAACTCCGCGCCATCGATCGTCCCCAATTTGAGGGCCATGTAAATTTCCCCGCCGGGGATCTTAACCGGCTTGGCCCCGAGTTGTTCAAGGATCCACATGGTCTGGGCGAGGGGGGTTCTTAAGGTCATGCCCTTATAATCGGCAAGGGAGCGGATTGGTTTATTGGTGCGGAACCCTGATTCCGACGGGGTCATTCCCGTGGGAATGTAATGGATATTGTATTTGGCAAAGAGCTCGCGCATCAAGGCCAGACCGCCGCCATGATAAACCCAGGTGAAGTAATCGCCCGGGGTCATCCAGAAATTGACCGAGCCAAGCAAGTCAAAGGCGGAGTTCTTTCCGGACCAGTAGCTGGGCCATTCAAAACCGGCTTCCAGGGCCCCCTTGGAAACAGCATCAAACAGTTCAAAAGCCGGCACAATTTCACCAGCCGGGTGGTGAGACATGGTCATCCGCCCGCCGCTCATGTCGTTGACGATCTTTACGAAATAGCGGTCACTATCGATTAAATTGATGGCCGGGGTCCAGGTGCTTCCCGCGCGCCATCTGAATTTGGCCTGGGCGAAGGCCGTGGTCGTCAAGGCCAGAGCCAGGACAAAAACGAGAATAAAAACTAAAGATTTCCTTTTCATAAATTCTCCTTCCCTTTAGAAAAACTTTTGGTTAATGGGTAAATCATTTTTTCCAAAGTAAATTCCTCCTGGCCATATTAGGCTTGAATATATCACCCCCTTTCCTCTTTAATTTTTTAAACCCTTTTACCACACCACTGGAGCCATGTCAACAGAAATAACCTGCGAATCCCAAATTCGGCGTAGCCAGAACCAGAGGGTAACGATTGGAAATCAGAAATCCTGATATTGAAATCCAAAACAAGGCCAAAACACAAATCTCAAAAACCCCAAACAGCCAAAGTTGATGATCTCGTAAAAAGTCGTAATTTGTGCTCTTTCGTCATTCCGGCCCCGATTTTCATCGGGATAAACTCCAGCCGGAATCCAGTCTTTTCAATATGTTCCGACATCTCTGGACTCCGGTTTTCACCGGAGTGACGACTTTTTACGAAGTCATCAAAGTTGATGGATTCGTAAAAAGTCCTGTTCCTGTCATTGCGAGGAGTTCCGCATTGGCGGGACGGCGAAGCAATCTTGTCTTTTCGGGCACTTTTAAAAACGAGATTGCTTCGCTTCCGCTCGCAATGACCCTTTCGCGACTTTTTACGAGATCATCAAAGTTTATTTTTTTGTTTTTGGAAAATTTGAATTTGTTTCGAGTAAGGGCGGCTCTCTGTGGCCGCCCGTAAAATGGGCAACCACGGGGGGTTGCCCCTACAATTTACGCGACTCGTTTAATTGCGGCTCTGCCGCGCTTTTCGCTTGAACCCTGGAACCCTCGAATCCCCGCCCCATTTTTTGTATTGTCGGGCATTTTAATAAGTTTTGACCATGCCGCCATCGAAAAGCAGATCTCCCCCGATCAAGTATTTTCCCAACCAGGAAAACCCGATGGTGAACAAGTTGGCCACCTCAACAGGGGCCATCATTTCCTTGATTTGGGATCTGCCCATCATTACGTTTTTTACGACTTCTTCCTGAGAAATCCCCCGCTGTTTGGCCTGGGCGGGGATTTGATTAAGGGCCAATGGTGTTTTTACGAAACCCGTGCTCACGCTGAAGGAGCGAATCATTCCCTCTCCTTCGGCGGCGATGGATTGGGTTAAGCCGCGAAGGCCGAACTTGGTGATGTTATAAACCGGCTTGTTTTTCGTAACGATATGGCCGTGTACAGAGCTCATGTTTCCAATGGCGCCGGCGCCATCATCGCTGGCCTTCATATGAGGAAGGCAGAGCTTGGCCAGGAAAAAAGGGGCGCGGAGCATGATTCGCAACATCAAATCGTACATCTCCATGGGAAAATCTTCTATGGAGTTTATATGCTGCATTCCGGCAATGTTGGCCAAAAATTTTACTGTCCCAACTTTAGCGGCCTCCCGAACAATCTTTTCGATCTCTTGATCTTTGGTGAGATCGGCGCGGATGAAGACAACACGGCCGCCAAGTTTCCGGGCAATCTCCACGGTTTCCCGCCCTCGTTCTTCATTGACATCCGTTCCGGCCACGGTAAGCCCGTTTGCGGCCAGGGTAATGGCCGTGGCCCTGCCCACTCCGCTGGCTGCCCCGGTTACGATGGCCACATTCGCGGGTTGAAAAGATTTGTCTTTAACGACAAGGATATCATCTTGCCGGATCACCGGCTCTTTTAAGTCAAAAAGTTGTTCTTTTTCCATTATGAAGCTCCCCTTTCTTGGCTATATCCATTTTACGCAACTCCCGCCGCATGATTTTTCCCGTGGTGGTCATGGGGAGGTCTTTAACAAACTCGATCTCCCGCGGGTATTCGTGGGCGGCTAATCTGGTTTTGATAAAACTTTGAATTTCTTCCTTAAGGGCTGCGCTCGGGGTTATTTCTGGTTTTAAAACAATAAAGGCCTTAACGATCTCTCCCCGGACTTTATCCGGGCTGCCGATGACCGCGGCCATGGTCACGGCCGGATGTTTGATCAGGCAATCTTCGATCTCTGCCGGGCCGATCCTGTAGCCCGAACTGGTGATCAGGTCATCTTTTCTGCCGACAAACCAGAGGTATCCATCTTCATCCTTCCTGGCCAGATCTCCGGTCAAAGACCAGTCTCCGATAAATTTATCTTTGGTCGCTTCCGGATTCCGCCAGTACTCTAAAAACATTACGGGGTCAGGCCGCTGAATGGCTACTTCGCCAACGGTTCCTGGAGGAACCACATTCCCCTCTTCATCCACGACCTCTACCCGATGCCCGGGAATCGGTTTCCCCATAGAGCCGCGGCGGACGGCCATTATCTCGCCGCAGTTCCCCACCACTAAATTCACTTCGGTCTGGCCGTAGAATTCGTTGATGGTCAAGCCCATCACTTCCTTCCCCCAGTCGAGGAGCTCTTCTCCCAGGGTCTCTCCGCCGCAGGCGATCGTGCGCATATTGTAGTCATGGCGCTTCCTGGGCTCTTTGACCTGCCGCATCATCTTCAGGGCGGTGGGAGGCATAAAGGCATTGCGGATGCCGTATTTGGAGATGAAATAAAAGGCCTGTTCAGGGTCGAATTTTTTGGCCCGGTAAGCGACCACGGGAATCCCGTGATGCCAACTGGGCAGAAGGACGTCGATCAATCCCCCGATCCAGGCCCAATCCGCCGGAGTCCAGTAGAGGTCATCATTTTTTGGGAAAAAATTATGGAAGAATTCCACGCCGGGAACATGGCCAAGCAAAACTCGGTGGGCATGGAGAGCGCCTTTGGGTGGACCGGTTGTGCCGGAAGTATAGATAATAAGAGCCGGATCATCGGCTTTGGTCTGAACCGGCTCGAAATAAGGAGACCCCTTTTCCACCGACTTCCAGAATTCCAAAACCCCTTCCTCAGGTTTTCCTTTAGTCAGGATGACGATTTTTAAATTAGGAAGTTTATCTTTGATTTGCAAAACCTTCTCCAGGTTGGCCGCATCGGTAATCACCGCCCTGGCCTCGCTGTTGCCCAGCCTGTATTCCAGGGCGTCCGGACCAAAGAGGGTGAAAAGGGGAATAGCGATGGCGCCGAGTTTGTAGATGGCGATGTGGGAAAGGGCGGTCTCCGGGCATTGGGGAAGGAGGATGCCAACCCGGTCACCTCGCTCAATTCCATAATCCTTAAGAGCGTTGGCCAGGCGGTTGGAAAGCCCCTTTAGATCCCAGAAAGTGAATTTTTCGGCCCTTCCGTCCTCATCTTCGTAGATCAAAGCCAGACGATACCGCTCATCGGCCCACTTATCGCAGACGTCCACGCCGATGTTGTAGTATTCAGGAATGGGCCAGCGGAAACTTTTGTAAACCTCTTCATAGGTAGTCTTTTTTTCCAGCATAAGATCCCCCTTTAAGTCCTTTAAAAAAGAGTGAGAATGAATATCTCGCGCGGGGAGTTTGAGTTAATCGCTATCATTTTCCTACCTTTTTGTCAATATTTAACGTTTCTTTAATCCAATATATTCTCTATCTCTCACATATAAAGCCCGATGAGAAGTGATGATCTCGTAAAAAGTCTGAAAATGCCCTTTTCCGTCATTCCGGCCCCGATTTTCATTGGGATAAACTCCAGCCGGAATCCAGTATTTTCAAATGCTTATAAATACCCTGGACTCCGGTTTTCACCGGAGTGACGACTTTTTACGACATCATCATAAGCAGTTGTTTTGATAATTATTGGCAAGACACCATCCATTTTTTAATTGGACGAAAAAAGGACTTGGGCAGATTGAAATAATAATAAAAAGCCTTTAAGTTCATTGTTGTATAGGAATTTGCTTTTTTATCCCCCTCCCCCCATCCCCCTCCCGCCAGGGGAGGGGTGATACTTGGTGGGCTCTCGAATTCCCTCCCCCTGGATGGGGGAGGGTTAGGGTGGGGGTGTTAATAACTTGAATTAATTGCATTTTAATATTGCATACTATATATATCATATATCAATTTATATTGACAACAGTATTATTCTGGAATATAATAAGGCCATGAATAGCGAAAAGATAAAAAGTATACGCTTAAAGCTCGGTTATTCACAGCAAGAATTCGCCGCCGCTCTTGGGGTATCCTTTGCAACAGTCAATCGTTGGGAAAATGGGAAGGCTAAACCGCAAAAGGACCGCATTGGGAGGATGCAAGCACTTTTAAAACAAAATGAGCAAGAAAAAATGCAGCCCGAACCAGCCTTCAAGCAACTTCCACGATTAAACTTCGAAGGCGACCCGGAAGCGATAAAGCTCGTGATAGATGCATACCGACTACAGAATGGGCATCTTTTTAATAAGGCTTTTGGCCTTGAGCTTTCTCGGGTTGTTCCCCTTCCTCATCAGAGAATTGCGGTCTATGAATATCTCCTTTCGCAAAACCCTCTCCGCTTTCTTCTCGCGGACGATGCCGGTGCTGGAAAGACCATTATGGCCGGTTTGTATATCCGTGAGATGATCAATCGCGGCCGGATATCACGAGTAGGTATTTTCTGCCCCGCAGGCTTAACCTGGAATTGGCGGAGAGAATTGAAGCATTTTTTCGATCTCGATTTCCAGGTGCTCCGAAGCTCTGATTTTCAAAAGGGGGATCCATTATTCTCTTCTGACCATGCAGGCTTTATTATCAGTGTGGATACGGCATCAACGGATTTTGTGAAAGAGCGATTAATGTCGCCCACAATGCCAGGGTTTGATCTCATTGTTTTCGATGAGGCACATAAACTGGCCTGGGGGGATCCCAAACGAAGAGACAGTCAGACCCGCCGCTACCGCCTGGCCGAAGCCCTTGGCCCTCGCACCAACCATATGCTTCTGCTGACGGCCACCCCGCACATGGGCAAGCCTTTCCCATACTTTGCTCTTTGGCGCCTGCTGGACCCCAATGTATTCACCACTCTTGATGCCCTTCCATCCCTGGAAGCAGAAAAGCGCTCGAAATATTTTTTGCGTCGTTTAAAAGAGGAGATGGTGGATTATAAAGGACAACCCATCTACATGCCTCGTCTTTGTCAAACGATATCTTTTGAATTGAGCCCAGGGGAACAAAATTTTTATGAGGAAGCTTCAGCCTATTTGCGCTGGAGCTACGAAACCAGCATGACCCACAATAAAAATGCAGCGGCCATGGTCGTTGCAGTTTTGCAGCGTCGTCTCGCCAGTTCCACTTACGCCATGCTGGAGTCGCTCAAGCGGATACGGTCACGAATCATAGAGAACGATCTTCCTTCATCTCCGGCCGATTCCCTTCCTCTTGAAAAAATCATAGAACATTTTGATAGTAGCACTGCGGATGAAGGCGAACCTTCGGAGGACGGCCGGGAAAGCGACGAAAGTTTTGAAGATCAAGCACTCAATTTGAAAAAGCCGGCCACAAACCAGCAACGCGAGAAGGAATTGGAATCCTTGGAGCGGATCATTGAGCTTGGAGAAAATGTTCGCGCCACGCTCCAGGAAACGAAGTTTATCAAGTTGAGGGAGCTGATAGAATCAGCCGAATTTCAGAACGAAAAAATATTAATCTTCACCGAGCACCGGGACACCCTAAATTATTTGCGCCAGAGGTTTGAAGCACTGGGGTATACCGGCCAGATTGCTTCGATCCATGGAGGCATGGATGTTGAAGAGCGGGAACAAGAGCGGTTATTCTTTATGCCCCCCGAACTTCGCCCATTGGAGAGCGGCAAGAAAATGGATGACCGCAGTGCCCGCATCATGCTCGCCACAGATGCCGCAGGGGAAGGTATAAACCTGCAATTCGCCTGGCTCATGGTGAACTTCGATATCCCCTGGAACCCGGCCCGACTGGAACAAAGGATGGGGCGGCTGCACCGTTTCGGCCAGAAACATAGCGAAGTGAGAATCTTTAACCTGGTCGCTGAAAAGACGCGGGAAGGAGATGTGCTGGCCACCCTTCTTTCCAAGCTGGATGAAGCGAGAAAAGAATTGTGCAGCGACAAAGTTTTTGATGTAATCGGCCAGCAGCTCCAGGAAGTTTCGCTGCGGGATCTGTTGCGCGAAGCGTTATTTGAAACGCCCCCCTATACCGCCCAAAAAAAACTGGAATCCATCTTTGCCACCCAAAAATTGCGGGCTACGATTGAGGAGCAGAGAAAAACGGCATCAACGTATGGGGATGTCGGCCGCCGCCTGGGGGAGCTCAACAATGAGGTCGATGCCGAAAGGTTTAATTGCCTGCTTCCGGCGTTTATTCAGAATTTTCTGGAAAAAGCGGCTCCCCGGTTGGGAATTCAATTGGAGGGAGACTTAAGCGAGACGGCCCGCTTTTCCGTGATGGGAAATGATGGGAATTGGCTGCGCCTGCTGGCTGATCGTTTTCCGGAGGGCCTGCCCGAATGCCTGACTGTCCGTCGAGAACCGGATTTACCCGATGTGAATACCGGTCAGTGCGCCTTTTTAAGGCCCGGCGAATTAATTTTTGACGCCTTTTGTCAGGAGACGATCCGCCGATTTCAGGAAGATGTAACAAAAGGGGCGGTATTCTGTGACCCTGCGGCAGAAAAGCCGTATTACGCCGCGGTTTATCTCTGCCAGATTGGAGAGCCCTCCCGGGTTATAAAATCGGGAGCGAACGGCGGTATTTATAAACTTTTGGACCGGAAATTAATCGGCTTAAAATGGGATGAAACAGGGGATTTAAACCTCTGCCCCCCCAATCATTTGCTGGCGCTCCTGGCGGCTCCACGTTCTCTGATTTGGAAAGCAGGGAATCTCTTGCTCAACCCGGAAGATCAAGCAGTTAAGGCGGATGTTTATGCTCGCATGGTGGCCGAATCCAGCTATTTGCAGCAGATGCGGACAGCTCTTCAAGCAGAAACGCAATCCCGCATGGACGATATCATGCGCGGTCTTGATTTTCGCAGCGGCGAATTGGCCGAGAAGAGAAGCGAGCTATCCCGACGGGTACGGGTGGGTGAGGCGACTGGGGCTGAAGAGCTTGAAAAGGTGAAAAAAGAGCAGGCTCAGCTTGAGGAGGAGAAAGCGGAAATCCTTTTATATGAGCAGAGAAGGTCGGATCTTCTTGAAATCATCAAAATGGAGCGGCTTGCTATTGCCTTGATCATTCCGGATCCGAGCCCCGTAGCCCAGGAGACTTACGACAAAAATATCGAAGCAATGGCCATGCGCATCGCCCGTAATTTTGAAGTGGATCGCTATAAAGCCCGAGTATTTGATGTTTCCTCGCCCCACCTTGCCAGAGGATATGATCTGGAGAGTCACCGGGCAAACGGCGAAAAGGTGGTGATTGAAGTAAAGGGCCGGGCCGGGCGCGGGCCGGTTCAGCTAACCGAGAATGAATGGCCAACAGCCGTAAATGTGCGGGACCGCTATTGGCTTTATGTGGCCGTCGATTGCGCTACAAATCCCAGACTTTATCGTGTACAGGACCCGGCCTTTAAATTGGCGGTGAAAAGCCGGCAGAGTTTCACGATTAATATTGGAGAGGTGATTCGGGAGGCAGAACAGGATTAAAGAAAAAAGATTAAGGCGCAAGGCAAAAGGATAAAGGAGAAAAAATGGGGAAGCAAACAAAGCTGGTTAAAGGAGGAGCTTTTCCTGCAATCCTGCCGGAAATTCGGTCCATGATCGAACAGTCCCGTGATCATGTAGCCTATACGGCCAACCTGTTTCTGGTCAATCTTTATTGGAATATCGGGCGAATTATCACCCAGGATATTCAGGCGAACGAAAGAAGGGCCGAGTATGGGGAGCAGCTCATAGAAGAATTGGCTAAGGAATTGGGGAAGGAATATGGATCAGGTTACTCAGCGAAGAATCTGTGGGATATGAAAAGATTCTTTGGCGCCTTTGAGATTCTCCAGACAGTGTCTGGAGAATTCAGGGACGAGGTAATTCTCCGACCTCTAAGCGGGAAGGCCTTAGGATCTGGAAATGTGCAGCCACCGGCTGCAGAATCACGTGTGCAGCGAATTCGTCAGACAGCGTCTAATCAATTTGAGAAAGACAAGATTCTCCAGACACTGTCTGGAGAATCCTCTGAGCGTCTTCGAATCGACTTTGATAAGCATTTCCGCATTGGCTGGTCCCATTATCGCCTTCTTCTTGGTCAAAGTGATCCCCTCAAACGCAAATTTTATTTTGAACAATCCGCCTCCCAGCGATGGTCTGTCCGCGAACTCCACCGCCAGATTGATGGCGCCCTTTTCGAACGAGTAGCCCTCTCCCGCGATACCCGCAAGCTTGCCAGTCTCGAAAGACGAAAAAGTCCGAAAGAGGTAGTCCGATACGAGGACATTTTCAAGGATCCCTACCTTCTTGACTTCCTCGGCTTGAAAGGCGCTTATTCGGAGAAAGATCTCGAAGCTGCGATTATCCATAACCTCGAACAGTTCCTGACAGAGCTGGGCAGTGATTTCTGCTTCATTGGCCGCCAGTACGCGATGCGGATTGATGACGTGGATTATTTTCTTGATCTTCTCTTTTTCCACCGTGGATTAAGTTGTTTAGTGGCCATTGACCTGAAACTGGGTACCTTCACCGCAGCCGACAAGGGCCAGATGGACCTTTATCTTGCCTGGCTGAAAGAGCACGAATGGCGCGAGGGCGAAAATGAACCTATCGGTTTAGTTTTATGCAGCTCCAAAAAACGGCAGCATGTCGAGTTGCTGCTACGCCATGGACCGCATAAAATGCAGGTCTCTGAATATTTGATGAAGTTGCCAGACAAGAGACTGCTCGAAGAAAGACTGCGAATTTACAGTAGGCTGTTGAGAGGTGAGAATTAAGACGCGGAGACACGGGGACGCGGAGACGCGGAGACGCGGAGATTTTGATATGGAAAATATCAGATCATTTAAGGAACTGAAGGTTTGGAATAAGGCAATGGACCTTGCTATGGAAATATTTGAAATCACCAAAAAGTTTCCACCAGAAGAAAGGTATTCACTGACGGATCAAATTCGGCGTTCTTCGAGATCCGTGCCGGCAAATATTGCCGAAGCATGGCGTAAAAGACGGTATCCGGCGGCATTTGTAAGCAAGCTTAATGATGCAGAGGGCGAGTCTGCCGAAACGCAAACGCATATTGAAATAGCAAGGCGCTGTGGGTATATTGAACCGGAAGCAGCTTTGAGGGTCGATAATTCATGCGAAGAGACCATGGCAATGCTCGTTTCAATGATTTCGAACCCCCATCAATGGACCATACGCCGTTCAACCAAGGTAAATGGAACGAAATCATGACTAAACCGTTCAACGCGTCTCCATGTCTACGCGTCTCCGCGTCTTCATCAGATTTCCCCCGTCTTATCGAAGTTGCCTTTCCTCTTAAGCAAGCCTCACTGGCCAGTGTGCATGAGAAGAATGTGCGGCATGGGCATATTTCTACGCTTCATATTTGGCCGGCGAGGCGGCCTTTGGCGGCGTGCCGGGCGGCGCTTTTGGCCACATTGCTTCCCGATCCGGGCGATCCTGTTAAACGGCAAGCATTGCTGGAAAAGATCGGCGGAAGAGTCGTTTTCAAAAAGGTGAAAACCGTAAATGAAGAAGGCGCTACCGTAACTGAAGAAAAGGAGACGCTCGAAAGGGGCGTGTTGGCTTGGGGGCAGGAGAATGATCCGGCAATGGATGAATTTCGCAAATTGATCCGGAAATACTACGGCGATAAGGCGCCGAAGGTTCTGGATCCATTTGCCGGTGGGGGTGCAATTCCACTGGAGGCCATGCGCCTTGGCTGCGATGTTATCGCTTCTGATATCAACCCGGTGGCCTGGCTTATTTTAAAATGTACTCTTGATTACCCCCAACAATTTGCAGGCAAGAAATGGCCTTTGCCAGATTTTGTCAGGGACTGGCCGGATTTCATCGAGGATTTTCTGTCGGGAAAAATTAAGAAGCGAAGAGGAAAAAGGAAACCGCATTCTACCGATCCACAGCAACTCCAATTGCTTAACCTTCCCGACGCAGATTTGGCCTGGCATGTTCGGGCATGGGGACGATGGGTTCTGGAGAGAGCAAGGGCCGATCTCGCTGCCCGATATCCCATTATAGACGGCGAACCGACAGTGGCTTATCTCTGGGCGCGGACTGCCCGCGACAAAATTACGGCTGGGAAAATTCCTCTGCTCAAGACTTTTTGGCTATGCAAAAAGAAGGGGAAAAGAATTGCGCTGCTGCCGGTTCCCAAGGAGGATGGCTCCGTGGTCACTTTCAAATTATTACATGACGCCGATCTTACCAAGCCCCAGAAGATAATTGATGATTATCCATTTCTGAAAAAGTGGGAAATCAAAGCCGATAAATTAAGCGACTTTCTGAACGCGGGCACGATGAACCGGGCTGGAGTGTGGAGCCCGTGCAGCGGCAGACCGAAATTGATTGCCTTAACCATGGATGATTTGCGACGCCAAGGACAGCAAGGACTTTTGGGAAACCAGATGACGGCGGTTGTCGTTGAAGCCACTGCGCCGGATGGCAAGAAAACCTTCAAACGTTATCGTTTGCCAATCGAAGAGGAAAGTAAGGCTGCGCAGGTTGAGATTGAAGACATGGAGGATGTGTTTTCCGATATTCCCTTTGGAATACCTGACGAACCTTTGCCGCCGGTTGGCACGTTGGGTTTCCGTATTCCTCTCTACGGCTTTAAAAAATGGAGAGATATTTTTACATCGCGGCAGCTTTTGGCGTTGGGAACTTTTGTTAAACATACCCGCAAGGCCGTTCATGAAATCACGCGCAAAGATGAAAAGGTAGCCGAAGTTATTGGGGCTTATCTTTCGATGATTCTTGATCGGGTTGCAGACCGCGGCAGTACGATCTGTACATGGACTGTTGATTGGAACAAGATAAGAAATACATTTGGCCGATTTGCTCTTCCGATTACCTGGGATTTTGCCGAAAGCGTGACAACCGTTGAAACCTCCGGAGGGTATCCAGGGCAGATTGAGTTGGTTGCCCAATTCGTGGCGCATGCTTCAAAAATGGGCAATACAAACAGTCCCTTATTATCCGTCAAAAAGGAATCGGCCATTTCAATAGATGATAAAGGCATAGATTTTGTCGTTACTGATCCCCCTTACTATGATGCAATTCCTTATTCAGATTTAATGGATTTTTTCTACATCTGGCTTCGCCGAAACCAATACGGTTTCAGTCAGCAAATGGATGATGTTTTTCAATGGCCTTTGTCGCCGAAATGGAGTCATGAACAAAAGGATGGCGAGCTGATTGATGATGAATCAAGGTTCGGCGGTGATAAAGGGGCTTCAAAGAAGTCATATGAAGATGGGATGGCCAGAGCTTTTCAAAAGATGTGCGAAGGGTTGAGTGCTGAGGGGCGAATTGTAATTGTTTTTGCCAATAAAGAGGTTGATGCTTGGGAAACCCTTATCGGGGCCTTGATCCGCGGTGGGGCGACCGTAACGGCAAGCTGGCCGATCCAAACCGAGATGCCCAATCGCGTTCGCAATGTCGCAGCGGCAGCTCTTTCCACATCTGTCTGGATCGTCTGTCGCAAGCGGCTGAGCACAGCGGCGGCAGGATGGGATGCTAATGTCCTTGCCCGGATGAAGCAAATCCTTTTCGACCCCAGGGAAGTTCTTGGGGGTCGGAATATCCTGCAATATTATTTTGACCTTGGCATTCGGGGGCCGGACTTCATCTGGGCGGCATTAGGCCCGGCATTGGAGGCTTACAGCGCCCATCCTTTCGTGAAAAAGCAAGAGGGTGGGGTGATGACCGTCCCTGAATTTTTGAAAGAAGTTCGCAAGCTCGTGCTGCAATTTTCCCTTGGCGAACTTCCGGGTTTCCGGGATGTGCAGCGGGAAACACAAGGGCGGGGCGAGGCGATCGAACTTGATCCCGTAACGCAATATTATCTTTTGCACCGCGCCTATTTCGGCCTTGAACCTGCGCCTGCCGGGGCCTGCATCCTTTATGCGAACGCCTGCGGCAAGAACGAGACGGAATTAAAATTAGTGTGGAACATCATCGAACAAGGCGGCAAATCCAAAAGGGGGCGGCCCACCAAGGAAGATTCCGAAATGGAAGAGGAGAGTGGGGGCGAAACAAAAGGCAACGAATACCGTCTTCTGGATTGGGCCGAACGGGTGAAAGATGACCGTCTTGGTGAAACCCGCGGGGGGAATCCTGCTCCTTTGATCGATCGTCTACATCGCCTGATGCTGCTTTTTAATCAAAACCGCACAGGTGAAGTTCAGCAGGCATTTGACGCCTGGGGGTTGTCCAGCGAACGAGCTTTCGGCCCTCTGCTCCAGGCAGTACGCGAGTTGGCCGTGCGGGATGAAAGGGATACGGAGAGGCGTCTGGTAGAAGCGCTGGCGACGCAGCTTAAAATGAATCACCGAACAGTGATTGCGGAGAATGTGGTCCGGGATACGCCGCTTTTCGAATACGGGAAGGAAAAGTAATCTTCAAAAATCCCCCCCGCCCCCCTTTTCCAAGAGGGGAAAGGAGCTTTCATGAGCAAAACATCTGTGATTCTGCCATGGAAAAAGACCTGCACCCTCAGGCCGGAAATCCGGGAACGAAAGCATACTTCCAGCGATTTCGCCATTGACCTACAAAAGGTCATAAATGGAGGAACGGGGGCGAAACCTTATTATTGCGATCCGGAACAATTCTTTGCCACCACTTACGCTACGCAGAATCTGAGGCAGCTATGCAAGGTTGTCCTCCGCAGGCTGGCTGACGCCGGGGGCGGGGAGCCTATCATAAATATCGCCCAAACCTTTGGCGGCGGCAAAACCCATACTTTGACTGCCCTGTATTACCTTACGACCCTGGAGGAAAAACTGCCCAAGAAGCAGACATCCGTGGGTATGATTCTGAACGATGCCCAGATCAAAAATCCACCTATAGCCAGAGTGGCCGCCGTTTCTTTCGACAAGGTGGATTGGAAGGTGGGCGGAGATGTGAAATCCCCCACAGGCGAGATCCGCCAATTCCACATGCCCTGGAATTTGATTGCCTGGCAGCTCCTTGGCCAGAAAGGGCTGGATATTCTGCAGCGCGATGAGAGCCAGCCGGATTTTGACACTCCGCCGGCAGACACCCTATGGACAAAAATCCTGAATGCGGTCGAGATGTCGGGGCATGGGGCGTTGATCCTGATCGATGAATTCCTGATGTGGGCGCATGATGCGGCTTCTCCTGATCCTGCCGGGGAACGAAAGGACCGGGGCCCGGTCTGGTATGACCGATTGAAGAACTTTTTCCAGAAGCTGGCCCAGGCTGTGGAGTCTTCCCGGCGTTCCTGTCTGGTCGTCTCCTTGCTGGCGACGGAACCGGCCAGAAACGATGAAGTCGGCAAAGCTATCCTCACGGCCTGCAACAGCGGCTTGAACCGGCAGGCATCCATTCAGTCTCCCGTGGAAAAGGACGACCTGGGCGAATTGCTCCGCCGCCGGCTCTTTGAAAAATATCCTGAGAGTGAAACCGAGCGGCATAAGCATATCCTGGCCTTTTGGCATCGCTTGGAATCGGTAGATAGGATTCGAGCGAAGATGCCGGACGCGGAAGAGCGGCTGAAAAAATCCTATCCCTTCCACCCTGATCTTTTGGACCGGTTCTTTGGGAAATGGACAGACCTGGATCAGTTCCAGAGGACCCGAGGCGTTCTTCAGACCTTTGCCATGGCCTTGCGGGATGCCGAGACATGGGATGATTCCCCATTAATAGGCCCGCAGGTTTTTTTACCCGCACCTGCGCAGGATGGATTGAGCGAGGCCCTCCAAAAACTTGCGGAGAATGCCAAGGACTCGGACCGGGCGAGGAATCCCCAATGGCCGGCGAATTTAAAAACCGAGCTTCCCCGCGCTCTCGAAGCCCAAAAGGCGGAAGCAGCCACTTTAACCGGCCGGGAAATCGAAGCTGCTTGCATCGGTTCCTTTATTTATTCCCAGCCGATTGGGGAGCAAGCGGAATTGAGCGACCTGCGCTGGTTGTTAGGAGCGACCTGCGACATGCCCGCTGTGCTCAATAATGGTTTAAAAACCTGGGCAAAGGTATCCTGGTATCTGGAAGAATGCGAGGCCACCGAGGCAGGAACCGACGTTCCCAAGTTCTGGCGGCTTGGGCCTAAGCCAAACCTTAACCAGTTGCACGATTCCTATAAAAGGCAGGCCATGAAACACGCCAGGAGCAAATTCGATGAATTGTCGGCAAAAAAATGCCCACCTTTATACGAGGGCATTGAAGAAGGGGTTATCGTGCACAAGCTGCCCCCTTCACCTGCGGATGTTGAAGATGACGGTCAATTCCGCTTAGTGGTTCTGGGAGCCGACTATGCGGGAAGCGCGGGCGATCCGCCGAATCCCAAGGCTGCAGAATTCTTGCGCACTCATTCATCTCCTGTGGACACACGCACCTATCAAAATATTTTGCTCATTGCAACGCCGAGCATTCCCGGTTTGCACCAGGCCGAGCAACATATTGCCGAATGGATGGCCTGGGGGGAAATCCGGGTATCCTCCCCATATAGGGAGATGGACTCTTTCCAACAGGCGACGGTAAAAAAACGGGAGAGAGAATCCCTTCAACAGGCCCAGACTTCCGTAAAGAATGCCTATGAACTTGTCATTTATCTGCACAAAGACGGGACAGCCCAAGCCCGAAAAATCACCATGGGGGCGCAATCTCTTTTTGCGACCTTGCTTTTGGAAAAAGAATTGCGGTTGTTCAAGGAAAAAATCGATGCGCAAGCCATTATGCCTAATGGACTCTATCCTGTATGGCCTCCCGGTGCCCCTGATGTTGAAGTTCGCGACTTATATCAGGCCTTCGGCCAGGAACCTCGACTTCCTAAACTTCTGAGCCAGGGAACGGTTGTCAGGACTATTGAAGATGCCGTGAAAAGGGGGGTCCTGGCTTTATGTTGTAAGAGACCCGACGGTTCCCAACAATGGTATTGGAAGAGCGATATCGATATGGCCGACTGGGTCAAACAGGGCGAAGCCTGGCTGCCGGAAAAAGCGACGCTGAATTCCTTGAGCCCCTTGGCCATATCTCCGGATTCGCTGCCGGGACTGTGGCCTGCTGAGGACACCGGTATAAAACTTGCCACTTTATGCTCATGGTTTGATGGCAAGCATACGTATGAAGAAAAATCGCATCCGGATTATCCCCCAGAAAAACGACCTATTCCCAGGGTGGATTACAGGCAGGTGCATCAGGCGGTAAGTAAAGCGGTAGCCAATGGATCTATTTGGCTTGTTCTGGGGAATGACAGCGTGTTTCAAACCACACCCAGCGCAATTCAACTCGATCCCGATGCCGTATTGTTTCGTCCTCCTCAAGCGCTATCGGCAATTGATTTTCTTCCCAGCGCTTTACCTGGGGCCTGGTCGATTGAAGAGGAACCGAAAACAAAGGTGGAGATGCTCCATGCCAGATTAAAAGCCGCGCGCGGGAAACCATGGCCTGAAAAAATTTTCCTGGATGGCTTGAATGCAGCCATTGGCCAAGGATTTATCCACCGTATGTCCGGATCGGGGCCAATCGGTTCTTTAGCTCATGATGGAAAAGTTGGAGTTCAAATTAAAAAGGAGCCCCTCACCCCACCGCCACCGGCGCCGGTATCCGGCCGTAAAATGACCAACACGGTCACCTTAAATGCCGCCGAAGTTCAAACGTTGGCGGAGGAAATCTCCCACATTACCAAGGCGTTAGCCGGCTGTGATCCTCAGGTTGAAGTCAGGATTAGTATTAAAGCGAAGCCCGGAAAAGATCTGGAGAAAGCCTCTGAAATACTTAAGAAGGTTAAACCAAAATGGGGTTTCTGATCGTCGCTTGAAATGTCTTAAAAGAGGAATGGAGAGGGCTTTACTCTTTCTCTTCCTGAAGTTCCTTTAGCTGCGGGTAATGCTCCAGCATGATTTCCGGGATCTTCACCCCCTTTTCCTTCAGCTTGACTTTGATCTCCAGAGCGTTACAGATGGCTTTGCCACGGTAGTGGTTGTTGGTGATAACGTACATTTCTTCGGCATCTTTAGCTATCTGGCGTATTCTTTCGGTCAGTTCGAAAAGTTCAAATTCATTGTACAGGTAGTCGTAACGAGCATCCCGTCCCGCTCCTTCCCGGAACCACTCCTTAACATTCCTTCCGTGCAGACGCAAATAGCCGATTCTGCCGGTCACTTTTTTGGTCGGGCCGATGGAGTAAGAGACCTGGGGTTGATCTACATTGCAGAACCCCACCTGGATTTCCCGCAGGAATTGGTAAGCTGAACCTCGATCCCAGGAGGCATGGCGGACTTCCAGCACCAGAGGGTATTCCCTGAACTTTTCCGAAAGCTTTTTCAAATATCCCTGGTTTTCTTCGGTGTTGTGGAAAGAGTAAGGGAACTGCAGAAGCAAAGCCCCCAGGCGTTGATTTTCTACCAGAGATTCCAGGCTGCTTTTGAATGTCTTTTCATCCGCCAAGGTTAAGGACTGGCGCTCATGGGTAAAGTTGCGGAAAAGCTTGGCCGTGAATTTGAAGCGAGGGTTGGAGTGAACGCGCTTGACCCAGCTATTAGTCATCTGGGGAGTGGGAGGGCGGTAAAAGGTGTTGTTTAGCTCGATGACATCGAAGAATTCGGCCAGATAGGCGAGGGGATCGAACTTAGATCCCTTTTTAGGGGGATAAACGATTCCTTCCCAATCTTCATATGACCAGCCGGCCGGTCCGACACGAATCATATTATCCTGCCACAGAGGTCACAGAGCACACGGAGATAGGCGCTAAGCGCTTATAACGGAGATCTTAAAAAAGTTAGGGTTTGAAAGCCCTTAGTTTCAGCTCCTTAATGGGTCTGTAGTGCCTAACATTAGTCGTGCAGAGGGCGAGTCCAATTTCGGTAGCGGTGGCTGCGATTATAGCGTCGCCGGCCCGGAGCCCATGAGAGAGAGAATATTCCTCAATATATATGGCCGCCCTGTGGCCAATATTTTCACTCAAGGGAAGAATCTGAAAACTGAATTCATGCAAGAAGTCCAGGGTGTATTCGTGTTGTCGTTTTTCTCTCGCCCCCTGGAGCAGCTCCATGTAGGTCAGCACGGAAATACACCGCTCTGCTTCCTTTTCGACCAACGCTGCCGCCCGAGGGTTACCTCTTTGGATCCAAATGAGGACGTCGGTATCAAAGAGCACGGTATCGATCTCCTCTGAGATCAGCAATCACCTCCTGTACCTTCCTCTTTGATGGGACCATGTTGAAGAAGGGGTGATCGGATATCCGTCTGGAGCTCCCAGAGATTTTAGGTTTAATAACCCCTTTCACTTTGCCGTGATACAGGATGGTCACCTCCTCATTACGATCGATGGCCTTAAGAATCTCGTTCATCCGATAACGCAGGTCTACAATCGATGCTTTCATAATCCACCTCTAATATGTATATTTGCATTATGCAGATTTTAAAAGGGTCTGTCAAGAGAATTGAAGAAATTTTCCTAACTTCTTCGGTGGTGAGGAACTCGATGGGGTTGGACACAGAGACGCGCGGCAGGTCGGGGTGGCGATGGAGGACGGCGTCAAAAATCAGGGATGCAAGCATCGTGCTGTCCTTGCCGCCGCTGAACCCCACCAGCCATGGGCGGTTGTCCCCCAAGTAAAGACGGCAAAGGAGGCCTCGAATAGAGGCTGTTACGATAAAGAACGAAAATTGATGGATTCGTAAAAAGTCCTGTCCCTGTCATTGCGAGGAGTTCCGCATTGACGGGAAGACGAAGCAATCCCGTACTTTCAAGGACTTATAAAAACGAGATTGCTTCGTCACGCCCAAGGCGTGACTCGCAATGACCATTTCGCGACTTTTTACGAGATCATCAAAATTAAGTCCTAAAAAATAATTTCAGGGAAAAGAACCGTCAATTTCCAATGTGTTATGGTTTTTGCCCATAAATTTTTGGATTTAGATTAGAGTAATTTATCGTGCTCATCAAAAATCTGGATCATTTTATGGAAATTAAAAGGAAATTTGTTTTTATCGTAACAGTCTCTATTAAGCACATTTTAATTTTATCTGTGGTTATCTGTTTCCTGAAATTTCTTTTTTAAGATCTTTCTTTATATCTCTGCGATCTCTGCGGTGAATAATTTTTGGTTGCGGCTCTACCGCGCTCTGCGCTAAATAAGCCCTAAAAAGAAAATTTATAGGTGGCCATGAATCCTCCGGAAGGCAGGGGGGCAACGAGCAGTTTATTTTCTTCGGCCCTTAACCAATCAGGGGCCCAAGATTGCGTCTTAAGATATCGATATCCCTGGTATAGAGCAATCGCAGTCATGGAAATCGCATATACGTCAGCCGTTGTTTTATTGGAGTAATGCTCGATACCCGTGATATCTCCCTGATACCGATTTCCGTTTTTTTGGTTGGAAATGTGGAAAATCCAGTAGTCCAGAGAATATAAAATGGGATTTATGATATTCCAAGCCATCAAGCCACGCACGTAAGCGTCATTTTTGTCTACTTTTTTCGTTTGCAGAATGACCTCTGAGGCAGCAGCCTGGGATATCAAACCGGACGAATATAGGGCCACCCCTTTGGCATCACTTCCGGCATTTTCAGTAAATCCGATGGGCTGATTATAGGTTCCCACCTTCCAGCTCATGTGAATATCCGTCACTCCGGCAACAAGGGCGTGAGCCCCTTCATGAATTAACATGGATGTAACCAAACCGGCGGAAAACTTAAGGACGGAAACATAAGTCAGAGATTGTTCTTCGCCCCTGGCCAAGGTCGGCTTCCCGAAAAAGGCCAGGAACAAGGAGACACCCAATAGATACGCCGTTTTCTTCACAATTGTTGTAGTTGCAAAATGCCTAAGACCTGTCTTGAGCAAAGATATCTCAATCACGCAAGTTCTTTTCCGTTTGTTCAAAGCTTCACCCCCGGTTGATATAAGAGTCATATAAAAGAGCAAAGAACAAGCCATATCTCTGAAATTTTTAAGTAATGAATTATAATGATCTTTTAAAAAGTCGTTTCCAATTCCCGCCGAAAAAGTGGAAGAGAAATTCACTTTTTTCCTCATTCTTTTCACCCGGTGCAAAATCCTTCCTTTTTGATCCGGAAGACCTTTCAGATTAGTGGAAGGTGTCATGGGGGTCGGCGAGTCCGGTTCGGAGTCCAGGCTAAAATCTCCGAAGATTTGGGTCACAAGCCTGCCGCCGTCATTCTTCCGCGCTAAGTTCTTTAGTGCATGGCGTACAGGGCGAAGCGCCCCCGGGCCCTAACTAAAAACTGGGGAGGGTGGCCAGATTACTCTACAGTTGACAAGCCAAGATTCATGGGAGAATATAAAGCAAAAAGGGATTCTGGCGAGGGGGAAATTTGCTAAAAAAGCATGATAAATTTGCCATGGCCGAGGCGGTTCGGGCCGCCTACCAGGCCGGAGAAAATGATGATGAAACTCTGGAACCGAGGGTTCTGGTGGGCCGGGACGGCCAACCCATCGGCCGGTTCCGGGACGGGGATTATGTCATCTTCTACAACCTCCGGGGAGAGCGGGAAGTGGAACTTTGCCAGAGCCTCTTGGATAAGGACTTCACCCATTTTCTGGTGGAACGAAATCTGCGACTGAATATGGTAACCATGATTCCTTACCATAAGAGTCTTAATGTAAAGATCGCTTTCTCCCCCGAAGAAGAAATTCACGATACTTTGAGCGAAACCCTGAGCCGGCACGGATTGCGCCAGGTCAAAATTTGCGAATCGGAAAAAGCCATCCACGTAAGCTATTTTCTCAACGGCAAAATCCGCGAGCCCTTCCCCGGCGAAGCAAGAATCGTTGTGCCCACCCCCAGGGATGTTCCTTATCTGGACCAGAAGCCCGAATTGAATGCGGCCGGGGTGGCCGAGGCAGTCATCCAGAAATTGGAAGATCGGGAAGTCGATTTTTTATTCGCCAATTTTGCCAATATTGACGTGGTCGGACATTTCGAGAATGAAGGCGCCATTAAAAAGGCCGTGGAAGCCGTGGATACCAACCTGGAGCGCTGCCTTGAGGCTGCCCGCAAAGCCGGAGTGATCGCCATTATTACCGCCGACCATGGAACAGTGGAAAAGTGGCATTATCCAGACGGAACAATCGATACTGGCCATACCAACAGTCCTGTTCCCTTCATCCTTGTCGATCCGGATGAGGATGAACGCTTTTCCTGGAAGATCAGAGAGGATGGAGAGCTATCAGATTTGGCGCCGACTATCCTGCAAATCCTTGGTTTGCCCCAACCTGCGGCCATGACCGGACGGAGCCTTCTGAGACACCGGCCGCTGAGAAAGAAAAACAGAGTTCTCGTCCTCCTTCTTGATGGCTGGGGATTTCGCCCGGATAAGCAGGGGAATTTGATCGCCAGCGCCTATACCCCTGTGATGAATGATCTGCAGGCGAGATATCCTTTTACCACGCTAAAGGCTTCCGGAGAAGCGGTGGGCCTTCCGGAAGGAACCGTGGGCAATTCAGAAGCCGGACACCTGCACATCGGCGCCGGGCGGAAAATCTATTCCGACCGCCTGCGCGTTGACCAGGCCATCCAGGATGGATTTTTCTTTGGAAATGAAGCCTTCCTTTGGGCCATGAGGGGGGCCAAAGCAGAGGGGAAGAACCTCCATCTCTTAGGGATAGTTTCTTTTTTCAGCTCCCATGGATCTGTAACCCACCTGCAGGCCTTATTAAAATTGGCCAAACAGGAAGGGGTGGAAAGACTCTTTCTGCATGCCATGCTGGGGCGGCGGGGTGAACGCAAAGAGAGCGGAGCTAACTACATCGATCTGGTCGAAAAGGAAATGGAAAAGCTCGGCGTGGGCCGGGTGGCCTCGGTCATCGGCCGCTACTGGTCCTTAGACCGGGAAGAAAACTGGGACCGCATTGAGAAGACCTACCGCATGCTCATCTACGGCGAAGGGAATTGCGTTTGGGAAAGATAGGGGCCTGGCGGCGCGAAAAATAATTGACAAAACGAAGATCGGCTGGTAAAAAATCAATTCAGGCTTTTCAAAGAAAGGAGACGGCAATGCCCAAAATTCTGATGATACAGGGAAGCAACATGAATCTGTTAGGGATTCGCCAGCCGGAGATCTACGGGACGACCACAGCCGCCGAGCTGGATAAGATGATGAACGGTTACGCGAAAGCCAAAGGATTTGATCTGGATATCTTCTACACAAACTCCGAGGGAGAGTGCATTGATCGCATCATCAAAGCCTACCATGACAAAGTGGACGTTTTGGTGATGAACCCGGGAGGGTTCACTTACGCCGCCTATTCCATCCGGGACACGATCAAAGGGGTTAAGATGCCTTACGTGGAAGTTCACCTTTCCAATCATTATGAACGGGGAATCCATTCGGTAATTGCCCCGGCAGCCCAAGGCGTCATCATGGGCCTGGGAATCCAGGTTTATTTCATGGGCCTGGATGCCGCCTTGTATTTAGCTGCCAAGAAAAAATAGCTTTTTCGTCGCGCGATCCATTTCGTTCGGCAATAATCCAATTATCTCATACTAAAATTTCTCGAAAAACCACACCCAACAAAAGGAAAGGGGCATACAGATGGGAACATATCATCGTTGGGAAGATTTTCCACAAAGAACGGTCAGTTATCTCGCCGGACGGCCGAATTCTGAGGGGATCCAGATCCGGATTTTGTCAGCTGAGCGGATAATGTTGACTCAGATTGTCGTCCGGGGAGGAGGAACCGTTCCCCGGCATCGACATGAAGCGGAGCAGATCATTCTGCTCCAGAAAGGGGAAGCCAGAGTGACCACAGGCCGAGAGTCGCCTCGAGTCCTGAGAGCGGGAGATATCTGGATTGTTCCTTCGAATACCATGCATGGGGTTGAATACCTCGGGGATGTAGATGCCTTGGAGATCGTCAGTCCTCCCCGAATGGATAACTTTATCGGCTACACCATCAAACATACCTTCTTTGAAAAGGAAGAAGAAAAATAAGGAACTCTTCCGTGAGTGGACCGGCAGCGTTCCAGCTAGTAGAGCGATTCCAAAATACAATTATAAACCATAAACGGTAGCCGCAGTCCCGCCAACGGCGGGATTAGCCTGCGAAAATGGCGCAACCTGAAGGTTGCGGCTACAAACAGGGTTTTCGTTTCCTCCCCAGCGATGATCAAACTTCGTTCTTTACCCACCGAAGGTTCCGAGAGGATTTTTTAAAGCTTTTCAGGAATAGAAATGCGAAAATTTTTGGGATGACTGAGAAATCGACTCATGGTTGAATCGAACCCAGGTTACTTCCTGGCCAAAGGCTCCTATCGGCCCGGTACAGTCATGGATTTAGAATGAGCTCCCCTTTTTCCACCTTGGGTTGTTGGCTAAGAAGGTCTCCCCATTTCGTTCAACAAGAATCTTGGCAAACCCGGTCTTTTCAATATCGCCATAATTATGACCGGCATCACCTGGATACACAGCAAAAAAGATAAAAGGTGTATTGCCTGTGTTCACCATCCGGTGTCCCCAGAAAGGGGGGATATAGGCCAAAACTCCCGGGCGGATATCGAGCGAGGCGAAAATTCCATCCCCAGTTTGCATCAAAAGGCAGCCTCTCCCTTCTAAGCCCAAATAAACCTCGGAAGTGTGGGCAAGTTTATGATAGTGCCCTTTGGTCATATAATACTCTTGGCCTACTTTCCCCGGGTTTATCGAGGTCATCGCAATCTGAAGGTGCCCAGGTTCTTCCGGCAGGACTTTTTCGCTAAAAGAATAAATGAGCGGATCTCCGCTTTCTAAAATCCTACGTTCTGATTCCGTATCAAGAAACATCCCTTTCATATTGCTGAGCTTCCGAATATTAGTTCGATCGTTTGGCTTTAGGTCACCCGACTTAAAATCAATGTTCATCAAGAAAGGGTTCATCAGCATTCTTTTTCCTCCGGCAATTGATTTCTTCTCTTTTTTGGACAAAAGGATTCCTTGCTCACTTCTTGGGCAAAGACTCCCTCTGGTCTATAATTTCTTTCTTATATTATCTTAGAGTTTAGCTGAACGGATAATTTCAAGGCTTAAATAAGCCGGTTCTGAAAACAACTACCTTGCCGGCTCAGTCCTGCGAGCGCACTGGGCGCTCATTACAAATAACTGTATTTATTTGTAATTTACTCGGCACGACATCAGGTTTGAATTTTATTGCCCTAATTTAAAAAAAATGGCGAGAGCAATGAAAAAAAGCTTGACAATAAAAAATAAATCGATAAAATTTTTAAAAAAAGGAAAATTCCTTCATTTTAAAATTAGAAGGAAAAAATTTCCTAAACATAATTAATTAACTTTTAGGGGGTACATAAGTAATTAACCGGCGCCGTTTTACATTCGAGGTTCTTGAAAAACTCAAAAAACCAGATTGCCGCGCTTCGCTCGCAATGACGATTTCCCTTAATTTATAGTCATTGTAAGGAGGGACGACGAATCAATCTCGCCTTATCTAACACTTTTGCAAGAGGCTCATTTTTATAATATTCGAATAAACCGGTGCTTCAAAAACCTAAGTATTCATAACATTCCTACATAGCCTTAACAACGTCATAAAAGTTCATGTTTTAAGAGCTTTCGTGAACTTATCGAAACTTTTGGCCAGATGCTTTGGGGTTTACTCCAGGGAGTATCGCCCTTTAAAGTTTTCTTGAACCTCATTTTGAATAAGGCTTTTTTATGAAAAATATTTCACCCCGCCATTTTCAGCAATTCAAAAGGAATGCAGAACCTTCCACGTTAATTAAAATTCGGGGGGCCTACTCAACCTTTCAAAAAGCTGAGCAGCGCATCGCCAACGTTATTTCCAAAAATCCTGAAGAGATCATCAGTCTTTCGATCACCGAGCTTGCGGAAAAAAGCGAAACCAGTGAATCATCGATCGTACGATTTTGCAAGTCCATTGGCTATAAAGGGTATTACGAACTCAAGATCGCCTTGGCCAGAGAGTTGGTCGTCAGTCCGCAGCAAATCTATGAAGAGATCGGCCCAAAAGATGCTATTGCTTCGGTTAAACACAAAGTATTTAATTCCACCATTTTAGCCCTCCAGGAAACGATAAAAATCCTTAATGACCGAGAATTAGAGAAAGCCGTGGAGGCGATCTGTAAGGCCGACTTGCTTGTTTTCTATGGAATGGCCGCTTCAGCGGCGGTTGCTCTCGACTCCTCCCATAAATTTCTGCGCATTAATATCCGTTCCGTTTCCTACTCTGATTCCCATATGCAGGCGATTTCAGCGAGTTTACTAAGAAAGCAGGATGTAGCGTTGGGGATCTCCCATTCGGGAAGCAGCAAAGATGTGGTGGAAGCTCTCCGGATTGCCCGTCAAAGCGGAGCAACGACGATTTGTCTCACCCATCATACGAAGAGCCCCATCACCAAAGTCGCCGATATCAAGCTTTTTACTGCCGCCCGGGAAACCGCCCTCCGGAGCGATGCCATGACCTCAAGGATTGCTCAACTCGCTATTCTGGATGTACTTTACGTAAGTGTAGCCCTGAAGAGGTATGACGCTTCTCTCAAGAGTATTGAGCGGACCAAGGAGGCGTTAGTAGAAAAAAAATACTAACAGAAGCCAGAAAAGGGGCGCGTGAATTGGGGAAATATGACAAAGAATCTCGAGAGCGGCAGAAAACAAAACCATCAATAATTTTTTGGGATATTCGATGCAGAACAACACCCCTATGAAGGGAGATGAGAAAGGAGGAAGAAGGATGAAGAATTCGGAGAAAAACAAGAAATTTTCTGGGACAGGGGGAAAGATGGTATCCCGGCGGGGTTTCCTAAAGGGAGTAGGAGCTTTAGGGTTGGGCCTGGCCGCGGCATCGTCGCTCGGGAAAGTTGCTTCGGCTCAACCCAAGGCGCCGATGAAACTGGCGTTCTGGACCTGGGAGAACCCGCAGCAGCGGCCCTACCAGCACAAGCGAATCCAGCAGTACATGCAGCAGTTCCCGAACATCTCTGTGGAGTTCCAGTACTTCACGTTCAGCGACCTCGGCAAGAAGGTAAGCGTCGGGTACGCGACCGGGACCGCGCCCGACGGCTTCGCCACAGGTGACTGGCTAATGCCTACGTGGCTGGCCCGCAAGCTGATCGCGCCGCTCGACGTGGGCCTCCTCGGCTACTCCTCGCTCAACGCCTTCCGCAAGGACCACGCCGACGCCTTTCTCGCGAGCTCGATCCACGAGGGCAAGGTGTATGGCTACCCGATGTGGTTCTACGGGCTTCAGAACTACGTCAACACTAAGCAGTTCAAGGAGGTCGGGATCGACCCGGTCAAGGACGAGCCCAAGACCTGGGACGAGCTCGGCGAGGCCGCCAAGCGTCTGACAATCAAGAAGGGCGACAAGTTCGATCGCCAAGGGTTCAAGTTCGCAATGCACGCCGCCACGTGGACAATGGTGCAGTTCAACCCGATCCTGCTCCAGGTCGGCGGGCAGTGGTTCGACAAGAGCGGCAAGTGCACGGTCAACAACGCCGCCGGCGTGAAGGCCATGCAGATCCGGGCGTCGATCGCCAAGAAGTACGGTGCCGAAGACCCGGCCGACTCGCTAGCGACGCCACCGATCCCGTGGATGGACTGGCTGCGGGAGCGCTGTTCGATGTTCAGCTCGGTCCCGCTCGGCTCGGCGGCGATCAAGCCGATCAACCCGGCGATGGAGAGCGAGGGCTACTACAAGGCCTACCTGATGCCGGGCGTCACCGCCGACAAGCGGTATTCCACCTGCTACGGCTTCAACCTGGTTATCAACGCCCATGCGCCCAAGGAAAAGCAGGAGGTCCTCCATCACATGTACCGGTATATGATGAGCGACCTGGTGGACTGCTGGCGGGCGACCGCGCCGTTCACGCTGGCCCGGAAGAGCGGGTGGACCGATCACCCCGATGTCAAGAACGCCTCGAACATCGACGCCATCATCCAGTCGAAGGACACCGGGGTGTTCCTGCCGCGCTCGCCGGTCTATAACGAGCTGGCCGACGCGATGCACAGCGCGGTGCAGAAGGTCCTGCTGGCCAACGTCGACCCCAAGCAGGCGCTCGACGAAGCAGCGGCCCAGGTCGACCTCGCCACCGCCGGGTTCAAGAAGAGCTAAACGGCCCTGGACGAACCCGTTCCCGAGATCGATCGGGCGACTGGGGAGTTCAAGCGGGCGTAGTGGATCCGGCCCGGGCGCCTGGGCCCCCGATCGCGGGGGAGGCCATCAGACCCGGACCCAGACGCTCACGGTCGGCTTGGCGCTGCCGTGACTGCGCCTGAGCTACTGCCTGCGCATCCGCGCCGGGGCGTCGACTTCGTCCTGCCCGCGAATTCCGGGGGCGGTAAACGGTGGCAGGAGCAGATAACATTGGGAATCAATTGGATTTCGGGTTGTATGTTTCCGCCTTTGTATACTTATCATTTGATGAGTTGTCAAGATAAAATTTTGGGATATTCGATGCAGAACAACACCCCTATGAAGGGAGATGAGAAAGGAGGAAGAAGGATGAGGAATTCGGAGAAAAACAAGAAATTTTCTGGGACAGGGGGAAAGATGATATCCCGGCGGGGTTTCCTAAAGGGAGTAGGAGCTTTAGGGTTGGGCCTGGCCGCGGCATCGTCGCTCGGAAAAGTTGCTTCGGCTCAGCCCAAGGGCCCAGTAAAACTATCCTTATGGACATGGGAAAACCCGCAGCAACGTCCTTGGATCCACAAACGCGTGAAAATGTTCATGGAGAAAAATAAGGGTGTTCAGGTCGACTTCCAGTGGTTTACATTTACCGACCTGGGGAAGAAAGTTTCTGTTGGTTATGCAACCGGTACAGCGCCGGAAGGATTTTCAACCGGGACTTGGCTCATGCCGACTTGGTTAACCCGGAATATGATTGCTCCGATGGATGTCAAAAAATTAGGTTATTCCTCGCTGCAAGCCTTCATCGACGATTATCCGAAGGCTTTTATCGCAAGTGCGGTAAAAGGGGGTAAAGTTTATGGGTATCCCATATATTTCTATGGGTTTATAAATTACCTGAACACTAATCATTTTAAGGAAGCGGGGCTTGACCCCGTAAGAGATCAACCGAAGACTTGGGAAGAGTTAGGTGAGGTCGCAAAAAAACTCGCCATTAAGAAGGGGACTAAGTTTGAACGACAGGGTTTCAAGTTTGCTATGCACGCAGCCATGTGGACCATGGTTCAGTTCAATCCCATCCTTCATCAATGTGGAGGAAGCTGGTTTGATAAGGACGGGAAATGTACGCTAAATAGCCAAGCTGGTGTTAGAGCTATGACGATCCGTGCATCCATTATTCGGAAATATGGCGCAGAGGACCCGGCAGACACGATCGCCACCTCCCCCTTGCCTATGATGGATTTTCTGAAGGAAAAGACCGCTATGTTCAGCACCCACCAGATCCCACCGGCCGCGGTCAAGTCGCAAAACGAAAAAATGGCAGCAGAGGAATATTATCGACCGGTACAGATGCCGGGAGTTGATCCCAACAAGCGGTATCCTTCGGCGTATGGGTTTAACTTTGTGATAAATGTTAATGCCTCCAAAGAAAAGCAGGAAGTCCTCCATGACCTTTATCAGTTCATCATGAGCGACTTGATAGACTGCTGGAAGGATACGCAACCATTCACTCCGGCTCGGAAAAGCGGATGGGCTGATGATCCTCAGGTTAAGGGCTTTCCGCATCTGGATGAGATTATAAAGGCTCGGGATAATGGAGTATTCCTTCCTGAGACGCCTATCTATAACGAATTAGCCGATATTATCCATCAGGCAGTCCAGAGGGTGACGTTGGATAATGCGGATATCAAGAGAACTTTGGATGAAGCGGCGGCTCAGGTGGACAAAGCAAGCGAGGAGTTTAAAACCAAGAAATCATAGAGGTGAAGCGTTGATTACCATAGGGCGATCTCAAGTCTCCATATCTCCGTGGAAGTTAAGTTATGGTTCCCGAATTCAATTCTGGGGTATTCTCTTCATCCTCCCGACGATACTTTTCTTCATGGTTTTTAAATATGGACCAATGGGTTGGGCCATTTATCTGAGTTTCACTGGATACGATATCGTTACCGAACCCAAATACATCGGCTTGAATAACTACATCAGCATTTTTCAAGATCCGATGTTTCTCCAGGCCCTCAACAATACCTTGGTCTATATCGTCGGTTCCACGATTGCGATTACCGTTTTAGGACTTGGGCTTGCCCTAATCATCAATACGGGAATTCGGGGCGCCCGTTTTTTTATGAGCAGCATGTTTTTGACCAACATCATGCCAATCCTGGCAGTCTGCTTGGTGTGGCGATTTCTTTTTCACCCCCATGGTTTGGTCAATCAATTGTTGGCCCCCTTTGGCTTGGGGCGGATTGATTGGCTCACTAATTCGAACTTGGCCTTGCCGGCCATTATCATCGTTACCGCCTGGCGCTTTGCGCCCTATTTTATGGTCGTCTTTCTCGCCGGCCTCCTGGCGGTCCCCAAAGAGATTTACGAAGCGGCCGACATCGACGGGGCGACGTGGGTCTCACGGTTCTTCCGGATTACGCTCCCGATGATCTCCCCCATTGTTTTTTTTGTTATCGTTGTTTCGGCCCTGCTATGTGCGCGCATATTTTTGATGCCGTTCATTATTACTGGCGGTGGACCTGGAGGAGCAACGCGGGTCTTATCCATGCTCATCTATGAAACCGGATTCTCTTACTTAAAAATGGGTCGGGCAGCGGCCATTTCTGTTGTCCTTTTTCTCATTATGATGTGTTTTACGATTATTCAAATTCGCCTCTTTTCGAAAGGTGAGGAGCATTAAATGAGGAAACAATTGTCTTTCTTCTGGAGTTTCGAATGGCTGGGAATGTTGCCCCTGGCGGCTTTAACCTTCTTGATTATTTTGCCTATCATCTGGATGCTCTCCACATCCTTTCAGAGTGGAGAAAAGATGTTTCAATTAACTACGGAATGGATTCCCACCGTTTTACACCCGGAAAATTATCCCAATGCCCTTTCCCGAGGCGCCTTTCCTCGTTTTTTTCTAAATAGCTTCATTGTCTCGGCTACCGTAATGTTGGGAAACTTGGTTTTCTGTACTTTGGCCGGATACGGGCTCGCGAAATATCGCATCCGGGGGGACAAGATCATATTATTGCTGATCCTGAGCACCTTAATGCTGCCGATGGAAGTAACTTTGGTTCCCACCTTTTTGATCATCCGCAAATTAGATTGGCTTAATACCTATCAGGGAATTTTTGCGCCTCTTCTCGTGGATGCCTTTGGGGTTTTTTTAATGCGGCAATTCATTCTTAAGATTCCAACAGACTATCTGGAAGCTGCCCGGATTGATGGCGCCGGGGAGTTCAAAATCTTCTGGAAAATTATTCTTCCCCAGTGCAAACCGGCTATTGCCACGATGGCTATCTTTTCTTTCCGAGACAGCTGGGATCAGTTTATCTGGCCCTTGGTAGTTGTTTCAGTCGATGAATATCGAACCTACCCCTTGGGCCTGGTCCGCTTTGGCGAGGATTATGGAAATCCCCCTACCGAGCAAATGGCCATTGCGGTTCTGGCGACGATTCCTGTATTTCTTGTTTTCTGGATCCTGCAAAGGAGTCTGCGTACTGGATTCACGATGAGCGGGCTTAAAGGATAAATATGTCTAAGAAGGGAAGGTTGGGGATCTCAGAGAAGGAGGTGAACTTAGGGAGAAGCAAAGGAAAGAGAGAGGAAATGACAGAAGAAGAGGCAATCAATGCACACCATGATATTGTCAAAAGTTTTATGAAAAATAGGGGGGAGATATGAGAATCGGAAAACGTGGTGGATTTTGGGGAGGGCGGAAGTTACCCACAGCCCCTCCGCTCTCCTGCTCCTGAAGGGCGTCGCTCCGGGGCTGTGGATAACTTCCGCCGATGCCCTTTTGGAAGCCCAAAAAAAGGGGGAGGCAAGCCCAACTTAAATAAAGCCTGAAATTAAGGGAAGTTAAGCATTATGAGCAAGAAGATTTTTGACAATACCCACACCATTCAAAGGAGGAAAAAAATGAAAATCTATGATTTGAGCCAGCCATTATATGACAGCCCACCGACCTGGCCGGGGTTTCCCGAGGTCAAAATAAGAAATCTGATCCATCATGCTAAGGACGGCATCTGTGCAAAGGAAATTACTTGTTGCACTCATGCCTCCACCCACATTGATGCCCCATGGCATTTTATCGGCGGAACTTCATTGACGGTGGATAAACTACCTCTGGAGATGGTTACAGGAAGCGCAGTCGTCCTAAACATTGCCAAAAACGATTTAGAAGAAATAACCGCAGCAGATCTCGAAGCAGCAACGCCCGAAGTCAAGAAGGGGGATATTGTTCTTATTATCACAGGCTGGTATCGCGATGAAATCTGGGCGGATGAAACCAGATATATGATCAAGTTTCCCGGATTGGTCAAAGACGCAGTCGATTGGCTAATTGCCAAGGGATCTAAGGTGGTGGGAACCGATATCCCATGTATCGACCATCCTTATCAAACGCCCCTGGTGGACTCTCGGCCCGACATTTTCACGGAGAAAGTGGATCGAGAGAAATTTCCGTTATTCTATGCCCATTATGGGCTTCTGGGTAAAAATATCCCTATTATAGAACTCGTAGGAGGAGAGGTTGGTAAATTATTGGGGGAAAGAGTAGAGGTTGCGGCTTTCCCGCTGAAAATCAGGGGTGGCGATGCCAGCCCGGTCAGAGTGGTGGCCTTCAAAAAGAAATAACCCCGCCGATAAAACTCTACCCTAAAGTCTTTAGCCTTCCCTGGAAAGGTCAGATTGATTTCCTTACCCAGAGCCCATTGAGGAAACAGGGCTCGGTAAGGCGAAGCGTTAAGTATTTTGACCCGGAACTGATTGGCTTGGCGGTAGCGAGATTCACAATCAAGACTGCCTCTGGGCTTTATGGAGAGCAGCGACATTGAAGGGAGGTTATCGAGATGAAAGTTATCGGCGAGAGGAATGTTCCAGAATATCAGGCTCCGTTGCCCAGTAAAAGGAAGGCCAAAATTTTAATCGACGAACTGTCTGCCGGGACCAAGAACCTTGCGGTTGGAATAGCAACCTACCCTCCGGGAGAGAAGGCCGAAGCGCACACCCACGACGGGGAAGAAATTATGTATTTCCTCAAGGGAAAAGGGTTACTTGAGACTCCGGAGGGGAAATTTTCCGTTCAAAAGGGAGATTCTCTCATTGCTTATGCGCAAGAACCTCATTCCGTTGAAAATACGGGAGATCAAGACATGGTTTTCCTTTTCGTCTTCTGCCCCCCGGGAACAGAGAAAGCCATCAGGAAGAATTGGAAGTTAGTTTCAGGGAAGAGATAATTGTCTTAACTCCGAAAGTCTATACAATAAAGATCAGTTTGGGAAGCGCCCATTCCATAATTACAAAATGCTCTGCACCGAAAAAAGGGAGGTTCGATTATGAGTTCAGTTAAATTGCGAGGTTCATTGCCGGCTAGTCTATGTCCCTTCAGACCTGATTTTTCCATCGATGAGGATGCCTTTGCCGCCCATGTGCGTTGGCTGGCCACGGCTTCAAAGGGTGGGGGAATCGTCTGTAATGGCCATGCCGGTGAAGTGGCATCCCTCACCAGGAAAGAGCGCAAACGGGTTATCGAGGTTGCGGTCAAGGAAGCAGAAGGCAAAGCCCCAGTGGTTGCGGGGGTGTACACGGACTCAACCCCGGAGGCCATCGAACTTGCCCGGGATGCGGAAGCGGCCGGGGCCCGCGCGATCCTTCTTTTCCCCCCGCCCGTTTTAGGGGGGGGAGGAAACCGCACGGAAATCATGGTGTTGAGTTTTGCTAAATCGGTCGCAGCGGCCATCGACATCGGAGTGGTCATTTTCCAATTCCCAATCGCCGGGCTGGGCTATCCAACCGAAATTCTTTTGCGCCTGATCGAAATTCCGAACGTTGTTGGAGTAAAAGAGGGAAGTGATCACCTACCGACATATGAGAAGAATCTGAGAGCAATCAAGAAAGCGAGGCCGGAGACAAGTGTTCTTACCACCAATAACACCATGCTTTTTGCAAGTACGGCGCTGGGCGCGGATGGGATTCTATCCGGAAGCGGATCGGTGGTCGCGGACCTTCATGCTGAGCTGTTTGAGGCTGTTCAACGCGGGGACCTCCGGGCGGCTCAGGCGGTGAACGACCGCATTTGGCCTTTAACGCAGGTCTTTTACTGTGATCCGATCGTGAACATGCATAACCGGATGAAAGTTGCCTTAGAGTATCTCGGCCGGCAACCCAAAACAGTTATTCGCCCCCCACTCCAATCCCTCAGCGATGAAGAAAAAGCTCGGATCATTCGCGGAGTCCAAGAAGCAGGGCTCAGACGAACACAGGCATAAAAGAAAAATTTGAAGATGGATCGATAAGTTTGAGGGAGCTCAACGGGAAAGGACACAACCGAGGCAAGGCGATTTTGCTCTTCAGGCGCGGTAAGTTTTTGTAATCCCCAATAACCGCTGTCTTCAAAGGGACAGTAAAGGAGGTATCCACGGAAATGAAAAATCCGTTTGATTTTTCAGGAAAAACCGTAATTTTAACAGGTGCTGCGGGGGACTTGGGCCGCCCGATTACAATTGCTTTCGCTCAAGCCGGGGCAGATTTAGCCTTATGTGGCCGGACAGAAGAGAAATTGGTTAAATTGGCGCAGGAAACCAAGAGGTTTGGGGGGCAAGTTATTTACTCCCAGGTCGATTTATGTAATCCCAAAGAAGTGGATAATTTTGTCAATATGGTTTGCGACCGTTACAAAAAAATCGATATTCTTGTAAATTTGGTAGGAGGAATTATTCGCAAACCATCCATTGATTATCAATTAGAAGAATGGCAATGGGTGATGGATGTGAATCTTAAGGCGTGCTGGTTAGCTTGCCAAGCGGTAGGTAAAGTAATGATTAACCAGAAATTCGGAAGGATCGTGAATTTCTCATCAAATGCCGGCATGCATGGAATTCCCGGTTATCCGGCTTATAGCCCTGCAAAAGCGGGAGTGATTGCTTTGACCCGTGGCTTAGCGGTTGAATGGGGGCCTCATGGGATTTGTTCCAATGTGATCTCCCCTGGTTTCACCAAGACGCCTTTCAACGCCGAAGTCCTCAAGGATCCGAAGCGGGTGGAGCGCATTCTGATGCGGATGCCGTTAGGACAGGTTTTACCCGACGATGCTTTGGTTGGGCCGACCTTGTTTTTAGCCTCTGATGCGGCCCGCTGGATCAATGGCCATACGATTAACGTTGATTCGGGTTTTAACGTCACGTAGAGGAGGTATTCATGGAGAAAATTCGAATCGCCTGCGCAAACCGGGGGGCAGGGACCGCCCCGGTCTTTTCAGCGGTGGAGGGGGGATATTTTAAAGAGAATGGTCTTGATCCCGAATTGGTTTTTTACCCAGGACATAGTCGCTCCTTGCCGGCTTTGATCGCCGGGGAGGTAGATTTCACGAATGCGGTATCCCCTGAGCTCATCTCGATTAATATTCATAATAAGGGGGATGCGGTCATCATCGCCTCGGCAATCAGCCGCAGCGCCCAACAGGTATGCGCCCGCCCGGGTCTTTTGAAACGCGAAGATCTCCGGGGCAAAAGATGGGGGGTCTTAGTTAGGGGGGATGCAGATGAATGTTCGATTGCCATGGCCTTCGAACGCTGGGGCTGGGATATTCATAAAGACGCGGAAGTGGTCGCGGTGGGCTCCGGCGGCTCCCGGCTGGATCTTCTTCTCGACGCCTCAAAGGTCGACGTTGCTATTATGCACGCCCCCGAACCCTTTCAGGCCCTGAAACGAGGCTGGAACTTCGTGGAGGATTTCGGCCGCCTGGATGTGGCTTTTCAGAACAGCTGCGCAGCCACAAAGAGACGGTTCCTGAAAACCAAACCGGATCTCGTTTCCAAGTATGTTCGCGCCTACTGCCAGGGAGTCTACCGTTTCCGCACCGATCCCCATTTCGGCATTCAGGTGATCGAGAAATACAGCGGCGAAACCGACCGATCCATTCTTGAACCCACTTATGTCCTGTTTGCCCGCTTGATGGGGGGTATGATGTTTCCCAGTCTGGAAGGGGTGCGGACGGCCGGGCAAATTTTGCACAAACTGGGGGTGATCACCCGGTTGCCCGCGCCAGAAGAGTTCGTCGATCTCGCCCCCATTTTGCAGTTGGAGCAGGAAGATTTCTTCGCGGAGATGATGGGTCTGAAGGGAAAATCAACGAAATAGTTTTCGTCCGGAAACCCCCCCTCCCCTTGCGGGAGAGGGTCGGGGTGAGGGGGAGTAAAACGGAAACCCGTGAAATTCTAAACTATTATCACCCCCACCCTTCCCTTCCCCGTCGAGGGGGAGGGGAAAATCAGGGGTTTCCGGATGGAGACTAAATAGAAATCAAAATAAGACCAGATTTAATGCCCCCCAAATCGGGGAAACCAAATTTGAAAAAATGGAGATTAAACCATGGGTAAAAAAGTCGGCTTTATTGGATTAGGCATGATGGGAAATCCGATGAGCAAAAATCTTGTCAAGGCAGGATTTGATCTCACGGTTTGGAATCGAACCGGAGCGAAAATGAAAGAGATCCTCGATCAGGGAGCCAAAGCCGGAACCTCTCCAAAGGATGTCGCCAGGAAGAGCCAGGTTATCATCACAATGTTAACGGGGTCCTCCGAGGTGGAACAGGTTGTTTTGGGAAAAGACGGAATAGTGGAGGGATTAACCACGGGTTCAGTTTTGATCGATATGAGCACGATTTCCCCGGAGGTAAGCAAAGCGCTTGCCTCCCAAGTAACCTCAAAAGGGTTCATGATGCTGGATGCGCCCGTAAGCGGAAGCGTGGGCGTCGCGGCCGCGGCCGCATTGACCATCCAGGTGGGAGGGGACCCGAAGGTATTCGAGACGAATCGGGATGTTCTGGCCGCCATGGGCAAGAACATTTTCCATGTGGGCGGCAATGGCATGGGCTGCTATATGAAGCTTGTTGGCAATGCGATTATGGGCGCAAATATGGCTGTTCTTGCCGAAGCTTTATGTCTGGGAGCGAAAGCCGGGATAGCAACGGACGTTATGATCGAAGTGCTCAGGAATACAGGCGGAGCCTCCACAGTAATGGAAAGACGTTCCCCCAATATCTTAAAAGGGGATTATAAAGCCCAGTTTATGCTGAAGCTGCTCTTTAAGGATCTGGGGCTGGCGTTAGATTCGGCCGGGGCGGATACGATTCCTATGCCGATCGTAGGTCTTATCCGGCAAATCTATGCCCAGGCAATGGCGGATGGGAAAGGGGATCATGATTTCTCGGCCGTGGCAGCGTTGGCGGAAAAACTTTCAGGGGTGAGCCTGAAAAAATAACACCTTCGTCATACCTTTTTTTCAACGATTTCCATGAGGAGAGATTTATGAAGTATAAGAAAGTGGGGAACTCCGGTTTGCAGCTTAGCTGCCTGAGCCTCGGAGGATGGACCACCTTTGGGGACAGCCTTAAAGACGAGGCTTTGGCAGGAGACATCGTTAAGGCGGCCTACGATAAGGGGATCAATTTTTTCGACATGGCCGATGCCTATGCCAAGGGGGAGTCGGAGCGGATGATGGGGCGGGCGTTAAAGGAGTTCCCCCGCCACACCCTGGTTCTTTCGAGCAAATTGTTTCGACCCATGAGCGAAGACGTGAATGATCAGGGGCTATCGCGAAAACACATCATGGAATCGATCAATAGATCGCTTTCCCGGATCGGGACGGACTATCTTGACATTTATTTCTGCCATCGCCATGATCCGGAAACAGCGATGGAGGAGACCGTGCGAGCCATGGATAATCTCATCCATGCCGGGAAAATTCTCTATTGGGGAACTAGCGAATGGCCTATTGAAAAGATCGATGAGGCGATCGGTTTGGCCGAAAAATATAACCTCTATAAACCCTTGGTCGAGCAGTCTCAATACAGTCTCCTGTATCGGGAACGAGTGGAAAAAGAGGTGCTGCCTAACCTTTCCAAATATGGGATGGGGTTAGTTGTCTTCAGCCCCCTGGCCTCAGGTCTTCTCACAGGGAAATATGATGAAGGGATACCCGAGAAAAGTCGGATCGGGAGGCTTGGTTTCGTAAGGGAGACCTGGTACCAAGAGGACCATATGACCAAGGTTCGCCAGTTAAAACCGGTGGCCGAAGAATTGAAAATTCAGCGCAACGAACTTGCGCTTGCCTGGATCCTCCATCAGGCGGGTATTAGCAGTGTTATCACGGGAGCCACACAGCGGGCGCAGCTCGAAAGTAACCTGAAGGCCATCGATATCAGCCTTCCGCCTGAGGTAATTGCCAATATTGATAGAATATTTTCCTCGGGCAGAAAAGAGCAGTGAAAACCATCCTCTCAGGAGGAAGGATGCGCGCAGGAAGGGCGATCCAACAACTCATGGTCAGGAGATGAGGAGTTGATCCAGAACCGTCTCCTGATTACGGCTGCCAATTTTCTGGCGATCGGTTGTATGGGAATGTCTTTCGGATTCCTGGGACCGAGTCTTCCCTCTTTGCGAGACTTTTTAAGGGTTGACCTGGAAAGTGCCGGGCTTTTTACGGCGGGAATTCAGTTTGGCTATGGGCTGATGGGAACAGTCGGAGGGATCCTTTCCGATTTATTTCGTGGAGAGAGAGTTTTGGTATGCGGCTGCGTGTTTCTCGGGGGAGGCGCATTCTTCTTTGGCCTGTGGGAATCATATGCTCTTAATCTTCTCCTCGTGACCTTTATTGGGATTGGAAGCGGACTAATTTTGAGCAGTTCCCATGTGGTTTTAGTTGGCTTATACCCTCAACGGAAAGGCAGCATCTTAAATATCCACCACATCTTTTCAGCTTCCGGGTCTTTGATCGCCCCTTTAATCATAGGATACTTCCTCTCTCGACATTGGCGGTGGCAATATGGCTATGAAGGCCTAGGTTTTTTCGTCCTTTCTTTAGCGGTTTTTTTTACCTTCGTTCGAGCTCCGAGAGGCGAGGCAAGAAACCGAATCCAATTCAGTCTGATCGGCCGTCTGGCGAAACAGAGAAATTTTATCCTCTTGGTCTTAGTGGATTTTCTATCGATGGGAACCCAATTTTCAGTAATCTACCTTTCGGTGACTTTTTTGAAAGAAGCCAAAGGTTTCTCGGTGGTCACGGCCAGCGCCGTTCTTTCTGCTTTTTTCGTCCTGATGATCTTAGGAAGACTGGTATGCGGATGGCTCGGGCCCCGAACTTTGAATAGCCGCATTATTCTGATCCTTTTATCCTCATTGGTCATCATTAGTCTTGTCGGATGGAAAGGGCATGGGTGGGTCTCCGCCGTTGGTATCATGATGACGGGGTTAGCGATTTCGGGAATTTTTCCTTCCTTGGTGGCTTTGACCGGGGAAATCTATCACGATATGGCCGGCACAGCCATGGGATTCATCGTGATGATGAGCGGGTTGGGGGGGATGTTTTTCTGCTGGCTGACGGCGCTGATTTCGCAAAAAACGGATCTGGGTTTTGGTTTTATTGTTCCGGTAACTTCGGCGATTATCGCATTCGCTTTATTTTTAGTTCAATACCGACCCCTCCTGCAAGGAGAGCAAGAGAGACGGGCTCCGGTCAAGGGATGAACGGTAGGTGATCTTCGGGGAAAAGAAAAGCCTGAGACGACTGGTTAATTCAATTGTATAGGAAATTGCTTTTTGGACACGGATTCACCCTGTTAGATTTTTACTATCTAACAGGGTAAACACAGATTATCAGGATAAACTAAAAAGAAAATTAATTATCTGTGGTCATCTGCGCAAATCTGCGTCCTATTTAATTTAAAAGGAGGTGGAACGATGAGAGCAGCAGTTCTTGAGGTTTATCATAAACCTTTGCAGATTCGAGAGGTGGAGATTGGGGAACCAGGCCCCCAGGAGGTTACGATCGAGGTTAGAGCCTGCGGCCTATGCTCCACGGATGTCCATATCTCCGAAGGGAAAATTCCCACGGTCAAGCTGCCGCTTATTCCGGGACATGAGTTTGCGGGTATTGTGGTCAAGGTGGGGGCGGGGGTCAAAGAGTTCTCCAGCGGAGACCGAGTTGTGGTTTGCGTGGACGCTTCTTGCGGCCGGTGTGATTTTTGCCTCCGGGGAGAAACAAACCGCTGCTCGAATTTGGTCCGCATCGGCTTCGAAAGAAGCGGTGGGATGGGAGAATATGTCAATGTTCCGGCAACCAATTTGGAGAAGATATCCGATCAAATCCCCTTTGAAAAAGCTGCTATCGTTCCGGATGCGGTGGTCTGTATGTACCGAGGTTTAAAGACCCTCGGGGGCGTCAGCGCGGGTACGAAGGTGGCTATTGTCGGAGTCGGTGGGTTGGGAATGCAGGGCATCCGCATCGGCAGGCTCTTAGGCGCGCAGGTCACCGTCACGAGCCGGAACGATCAGAAACTGGAATTGGCCAAAACAATCGGCGCCGATCTAACCATCAATACCAAACGGGAAAGCTTACCGGATATAGCGAAGAAAATGGGGGGATTCGATGTGGTTGCCGATTTGATTGGCACCCGGGAATCCATTTTGGAAGCAGTAACCCTATGCCGGAATGGGGGGAAAGTCATTGCCCTGGCTTATATAGACCCACGCATGGAAATACCCTCCTACGATATCGTAATCCGGGAAAAACAAGTTATCGGATCTCGGGCCGTAACGCGTAGCGAATTCCGGGAAGTGGTGAACTTGGTCAATAGCGGCAAGCTGGAACCGCATATTGGGGAACTGATTCCGGTTCGGCATATCAATGAGGCCTTAGAGAATTTAAAGAATGGGAAGTTTTTAACCCGTAGCGTCTTGATGCATCCTTTTTAATCCGCTTAGAAAGAGGTTGTTTTTCCAAGGTAGAGGATTGCCTCTCTACTTGTAATATTTAAAATGATGGAGGAGAAAATGAGACTCAAGGACAAAATTGCCATCGTCACCGGTGGGGGACGCGGGATGGGAGCAGCCTACTGTGTTGCCATGGCCCGGGAGGGGGCAAAAGTAATTGTCAACTATGTGGGGAATGCCAAGGCTGCCGAGGCGGTTGTCAATCAGATTCGACAGGCTGGCGGGGAAGCCCTGGTTTTTCAGGCCGATGTGGGGAAAAAAGTCGATGTGCAGAAAATGGTTGATTTCACGGTTCAAAAATATGGGCGGCTCGATGCCATGGTCAGCAACGCCGGGCTGGTGCACAAGGCCCCCCTTCTCGAGCAGTCTGAAGAAGTAATCGAGCGGATATTCCATACGAATGTGAAAGGGAATATTTTCTGCACCCAGGTGGCTGCCGTGCAGATGATGAAACAAAAGAAGGGTAAGATCATCCTCTGTGCATCCATTGTGGCTGTTGTCGGTGAACCTTTACTATCCGTCTACACCGCGTCGAAAGGAGCCATCCTGGCTTATACTCGGGCGGCGGCAGTGGAATTGGCCCCTTATCAGATTAATGTAAACTGTGTATTACCCGGAACTACCAAAACGGACATGTCCAAAGATGTGCTTGCGGACCCGGTAATTCAAAAAGCGTTAATCGACCCAGTGCCCTTGGGGAGGCTGGGGGTTCCAGAGGATCTTGCGGGTATCGTTCTTTACCTGGCTTCCGATGAAGCCAACTGGACCACCGGCCAGAGTTTCATCGTCGATGGGGGGCATACGACGAAGTAACTCCACTGAGAAGGGGCGAATGATGGAAAAAGACTTGATTTTGGCTCACGACCTGGGAACGACGGGCAACAAGGCGACCCTTTTCAATACCCAGGGGGAACTTTTGGCCAGTTCTTTCTATGCCTATGAAACGGATTATCCGCACCCAGGTTGGGCCGAACAGGATCCCGAGGATTGGTGGAGAGCTTTTAAAATATCCACAGTCAAATTAATCCGGGATAGCCAAGTCGACCCCAAGCGGATCGCCGGAATTTCCTTCAGCGGGCAGATGATGGGGTGCCTCCCCGTGGACCGAGGGGGAAATCCGCTCCGGAAGGCGATCATTTGGGCCGACCAGCGGAGCATCGAGGAGGCTCGCACGCTCTCCGAAAAGGTGGGGGAAGAACAGGTCTATTTCATTACCGGGCATCGCATCAGTCCTACCTATTCGGTGGAAAAAATCGCCTGGGTTCGCCGGAATGAGCCGGATATTTTCCGAAAGACGTTCAAAGTTCTTCACGCCAAAGATTTCCTGAGGTTTCGACTGACCGGAAAGATGGCCACGGATTATTCCGATGCCTCCAGTATGAACTTATGGGACATCAATAAAAAAGAATGGTCCTCTGAAATCTTAAAGGGGTTGGATCTTCCGAGGGAAATACTGCCCGAAGCCAGACCCTCCATAGAAATTGCCGGGGAAGTTCAAGGGGAGATTGCAGGTGAGTTAGGCCTTCCTCCCGGGGTCCCGGTGGCAATCGGAGGTGGGGATGGCCCCTGTGCGGCGGTAGGGGCTGGAGTTATCGCTGAGGGGGATGCCTACAGTTATATTGGCTCTTCCTCGTGGATTGCTCTGGCGAACCCCAAGCCGGTCTATGATCCCGCCCGGAGGACCGTCAATTTTTATCACCTCCATCCGGAAATGGTAACTCCTACCGGGACTATGCAGACCGGAGGGGCATCTTATCAATGGTTGCGGAACAACTTGTGTAAAGAAGAAATCGCCGCAGGGAGCCGTCTGGGAATAAGCCCCTACGAGCTCATGAACCGGGAAGCCGAGAAAAGCCCTCCCGGTGCTAAAGGCCTGCTCTTTCTTCCCTATCTAATGGGGGAGCGAAGCCCCCATTGGAATTCGGCAGCAAGGGGCGTTTTCTTGGGTTTGACTTTGAGCCATAGCCGGGCGGATATGATCCGTGCCGTCCTGGAAGGGGTCAGTTTCAATCTCCGCATCATTCTTGACGCGTTTATCGCCCAAGGAATCCACATCCCCACGATACGGGTGATTGGTGGAGGAGCTCGGGGCGCCCTTTGGCGGCAGATCATGGCGGATATTTTCAATCGGCCGATCGAAAGACTGACTTTTCTGGAGGAGGCCACTTCGCTGGGAGCGGCCATCGCTGGGGGGATCGCCTTTGGTCTCTTCAAAAATTTCCAGGTGGCAAAGAAGATTGCCCAGGTTGCCGAAGTCCAGTACCCGCGGCCGGAATCCCGGGAAATATATGATCGAACCTATGTCATTTTTCAGGAAGCATACGAGGCCCTCGTTCCCATCTATACCAAGCTGCAGGGCCTTTAAGGAGGAAAAGAAATGAAAGCAGCCGTAATTGTCCGGCCGGGACAACTCGAAATCCAAGAAATTCCCATGCCGGGATTCAGTGATTACCAGGTATTGGTGGAGCAATTAGCCTGCGGCATTTGTACCGGAACGGATTGGAAACTTCTGGAAGGCCATTTCAAAGGATTTTCAACCTATCCGGCGGTACTGGGGCACGAAGCCGTGGGCCGGGTCATTAAGAAAGGAAAGAAGGTCCGCAGTTTTGAAATCGGAGACCTCGTGCTCCGTCCGGGGCTGGAGACCATCGGCGACGGGACTTCCCTTTATTCCGGTTGGGGGGCCTTTGCGGAATACGGCGTGGCCGGGGATGGAAAGGCCATGCTGGAGGATGGGAAAGTCCGGCTTGAGGATGGGTGGAACGACATCTACTTGTCCCAGCAGAAAATCCCCAGAGGAATGAATCCGGTTCAGGGAACCATGCTGATTACGCATAAAGAGGTCTTATCGGCCATTTATCGATTTGGCATGCGGCCGAATGCTTCCATCATGATCTTTGGCATGGGGCCCGTGGGATTATCGTTTGTGCGGTTCTGCAAAATCCTCGGGCTCGGACCCATCATTGCCTGTGATATGGAAAATTCACGCCTTGATTTAGCCCGGGAAATGGGAGCCGACGATTGCCTTGATGTTCGCGGTACGAAACCAGAAACATGGGCAAAGGAGCGATTTCCGGAAGGACTTGATTTTGTTGTGGATGCAGTTGGGGTGACGGAGCTGCTGAACCAGGCCATGAATATAGTCAAGTTTAACGGGTCTATTTGTGCATACGGAATTTCTACCCGATCGCAGATGAATTTAAACTGGGAGAATGGTCCTTATAACTGGAAGCTTCATTTCCTGCAATGGCCGACTTTCCAGGAGGAGTCAGCCACTCATAGCCAAATTCTTAACTGGATCCAGATGCGGGTTTTGGATGCGGGAAAGTTTGTCACCCACGTTCTGCCCCTCAGCCGACTTCAAGAGGGTTTAAACCTGTTGAGGGAACGAAAGGCCCTAAAAGCGGTGATTGACCTCAAGGCTTGAGCCATTCTTTCAATAGAGAGGGAATGATGCGAATAGAAAAATATCCGTGTATAAATCTTTCCCTTTTGCCATCCAAGTTGGGACAAGCGGTTACCCACCCCTCCAGGGAGCCCACTTTTAAAACGGATATCCTTTCTTACTGGGACGGGATTGCTTCCTGGCAGATTTCCGGAGAAACAGGAATTGGCTGGTTTGAGCTCCCAAGGAGGATTTTCATAGGAGAGGAAGTAGAGCGACATGTTTTGACTCCGGAAGCTTTGCTTTGTTTCCAGGGGGCGGCGGCTTGCTTGATCGGAAAGCCCAAAGACCCGAAAGTACTGAGCGAGGTTGATTTTCAAGCTTTTCATATTGAACAGGGGCAAGGGATTATCTTTTCTGCTGGAGTATGGCATGCTCTTCCTTTTCCCGTTACAGAGAAGGCGGTGTTCTGGGTCATTTTCCGAAAAGGAACAGCACAAAGGGATTTACAGATTATAAATTTGCGGGCGGAGCGAAATTTTCAATTTCAAATTAACTTATGATGTTTTATTTCATCCTTTAATTTGGGGATTATATAAGTTAGACGGGGATAAATCTATGTTTCGTGGCGGGTATGCGGGAAAAATTTTACGGATCGACCTCGGTCAGCGAAAAACTGCAGATGTGGATTATCCGGAGGAACTTCGGAAAAAATATCTCGGGGGACGAGGGGTGGCTGCCTACTTTTATTATCGCGAATTGCCGGCGGTTCTGAACCCGTTGAATCCCGAAAATAAAATATTTTTTATAACGGGGCCCCTGACGGGAATGCCCGTTTTGGCGAGTACGAAGATGCAGCTGGCCACACGCTCGCCGGACACGGGACATTATCTGTGTTCGAATTCCAGCGGCAATTTTGGCCCCTACCTAAAGTTCGCGGGCTACGACGGCATAATTCTGGAGGGCCGGGCTTCTTCTCCCGTGGCGGTGATCATCGATGACGCAGGAGTGCATTTCCAGGATGCAAAACATCTTTGGGGGAAAAAGACGACCGAGGTTGACGAATATTTCAAGAAGGCCTTTGCCGGAAAGAGGATCGGGGTCATATCCATTGGTCCGGCCGCAGAGCGGGGAGTCCGGATTGCGTGCATCCAGGTGGATGGCCGGAGCTTCGGCCGCGGGGGCGCCGGAGCGGCGATGGCCGCAAAGAACGTCAAGGCCCTGGTTTCATGCGGGACTCGCCCTCTTCCCGCAGCCGATCTGGATGCGCTAAAAGGATCCATTGCCCAAGCTGCCAAGGATGTGCGGCAGTCGAAGAGGAGCCACACAACGCATGGGACTCCGCAGTACACGGAAATCATAAATGAGTTCGGTTGCTATCCCACGCGTAACTTCCAGACGGCGGTATTCGACGGGATCAACACGATCAGCTCGGTTTACATGAAAGAGCATTATTTCGTCCGCAACCAGGCCTGCTACCGTTGCCCGGTGGGCTGCGCCCAGGTCTGCGCGGTAAAGGAAGGGTCTTTCAAGGGAGCGGAAAGCGATCCGGAGTATGAAACCATCGGCGCTTTCGGGGGTCAGTGCGGGGTAAGCGATTTTGGCGCCATAATCGCCGCTAACCAGATCTGTGATGAAGAGGGCATTGATACGATGACTACTGGAACCTTGATTGCCTTCGCCATGGAATGTGTTAAACGAGGTCTGATTTCCGGAGCAGAGATCGAAGGGCTCGACCTACGTTTTGGAAACAGCGAAGCTATGGTGGAGATGGTCAAGCGTATTGCCAGAAGGGAAGGGCTGGGAGATATTCTCTCCAGCGGATTCTCCCAGATCCGGGGTAAGCGGCCCGAACTTGAGCCTTACATGATGCACGTAAAAGGGATGGCCTTTGCTCATTATGAACCGCGTGGCTTCCATGGGATGGGTTTGGCGTTTGGGACTTCCAGCAGGGGGGCCTGCCACAACGTAGGTGGATGGACCATCCGCGATGAGCTGGTGGTTAAAAAGTATGATCGCTTCGCGACGAAAGGAAAGGGCAGGCTGGTGCAAACTCTCCAGGATAACCGGGCATATGTAGATTCTCTCGGTATTTGCACTGTTGTGCGGGGAGCTCTGGGTTTCGGTGATTCTCCCTCGGGTAAGGTTCTGGAATATGTAACGGGGTACGATTTCACCCCCCAGCTAATGAACATCGGCAGTAGAATTTACACGCTGGAGCGGCTTATCCTAAACCGGGAAGGGCTAACGCGAAAGGATGACCTCCTCCCGGAGCGGATGAAAGAGCCACTTCCGGAAGGCTTCGCCAAAGGAAGGGATATCACTCCGGCTATGTATGATGAAATGCTTGAAGAGTATTATCAGATTCGGGGTTGGGATCGTAACGGGATCCCTCGCCAAGAAATGGTCTTCAGTCTTGAAATTCCTTGATTACAGTATTTGAAGAGGGTCCTTGTTTGCAGATTTATTTCGGGACACAGGTATTCGAAGCCCAGGGATTATTTTTTGATAAAGATGGCACCTTAGTGGACCTGCACCATCAGTATTCAACCCTGATGGACAAGCGGGCGGAAAAGATTTTAGCCCATCTTTCCCAAGGAAAAGAGGGATTCCGGCGGGCCCTTGGCCGGGCTGTTGGCTATGATGTTGATTTTCGAAAGATTGCTCCGGGTGGCCCCTTGGCCGTAGCCACCCGAGAACAGACCCTTCAGATCGTGATTCATTTTCTCTCTCAACAAGGCTTTCCTTTGGAAAAAGCGGAGAATATTACCCGTGAATCTTTCCGTTTAGCTGACCAGGAACTTGAGCTGGATGAGCTTATCAGGCCAATGAGTGGTTTATATTCTCTTCTGGAGGCTCTCAATGGGAGAAATATTCCCCTGGCCTGTCTTACGAACGATGAGCATCGGCGCGCTCAGAATACTCTTGAATTCCTGAAGATTTCGGCGTTTTTTTCACTCATTTTAGGTGGGGACGAAGTAACCTGTTCAAAACCAGACCCGGAAATGATTAAAACGGCCTGCCAAAGGCTAATGCTTTTTCCCAAGGAAATTGTTTACATCGGGGATACCGTAACCGACATGATTATGGCCAAAAAGGCGGGAGCCGGATTGGCAGTAGGGGTCTTGGGCGGGGCGGCGAATAAATCTCTTTTGGCAGCCGCAGCCGACGTTGTAATCCCCAATTTAGAGGCAATCTTCGTTCCCAGTAACCACTAATTCATTAACGAAGAAAGAATAAATATGCCAGCAAAATATACAGTATTAATTACATCCACTTCTTTTAATAAAATAGATCCTCTTCCTCGGGAACGACTCATTCAACATGGTTGCAAGATCGTTGACAACCCCTTTAATCGCCCTTTAAAAGAAAATGATTTAATCCCCTTATTAAAAGATGTCGATGGAGTCATAGCAGGATTGGATGAATATACCCGCAAGGCGATTTTCAGCTCTAAAAAACTTAAAGTCATTTCCCGATACGGAGTTGGGTTGGATAATATTAACCTGGAGGCTGCCGAGGAACGTGGAATTTTAGTGGTCAATACGCCTGAAGTGAATACCCAGGCTGTGACCGATCTAACTTTTGGGCTTATGCTGGCTGTTTGCCGAAAGATACCGCAAGCTCATATGTCAACGCAGAAAGGAGAATGGGGCAGGTTCATTGGACGAGGAGTTTACAAAAAAAGCATTGGAATTGTCGGCCTCGGGCGAATTGGCAAAGCGGTTGCCGACCGCGCTAAAGGATTTTCGATGGATATTCTCGCCTATGATATAAAAAAAGATGAAATTTCCTCTCAAACGCAGGGGATCCACTTCCTTCCCTTGGATGAACTTTTAGCCAAAGGAGATTTTATTACCTTACACTGCGATTTAAATCCTGGTTCGAAAGGAATAATCGGGGTAAGAGAGTTGGCTTTAATGAAAAAAACAGCCTACTTAATCAATACCGCCCGAGGTGGGTTGATAGACGAAAAGGCTCTTTTCGAAACACTCAGGGATGGGAAAATTGCCGGCGCAGCTATTGATACCTTTCAGGATGAACCCCCAGTAGGTAGCCCTTTACTGACCTTGGATAATATTTTGACCACCCCCCATATTGGATCATACACACATGATGCACTCCTTGAGATGGGGCTAATTGCCGTGGACAATCTGATTCAATATCTTGGAAAAGAATAATGCCTTTTCTTATAAGGGGTTTCATCCGAAGTGGTAATCCTCATTATTGATGGTCTCGTGAAAAGTCATCACTCCGGTGAAAACAGGAGCCCGAGCGATTAATAAAGCCAGGGGATATTTGGATAGTACCGGCGAAAATCAGGCATGGATTAGAATATACAGGGGAGGTGGAAGTCCCGGAGATCGTCAGCCCGCCCATGATGGATAATTTTATTGGCTACGCCATAAAACAAACATTTTTCGAGGAAGAAGAAAAAAGAACCGAATAGTCACCAAAAGACCCCCATCCTTTTATTCTTGGCCCTCCCGCTTTGACTCATCCTCGAGAAAATTCCTAAATTTTTCTTGACACGCAGTCGAAATATCATATACTTACCGGTAGGTAAGCAATAATCTCAGATACCAAGCTGCAGAATCAAGAGGGAGAAAGAAATGGCCGGAACGGGGAAACAAGAATTATCTTTAGATAGGACCGTCCGCCAAAAACTCCTTAAGGGAGCTATGGAATTGTTTGCCCGCAAAGGTTATGCGGCCACCACGGTCCGGGAAATTGTGGCCTCAGGCGGGGTGAGCAAGCCGGTCCTTTATTATTATTTTAAGAGTAAGGAAGGCATCTACCTGGAGCAGATGCGGGAAGCCTTTGCCAAGATGGATGAGCTTCTCGAATCATCTCTGCGGTATCAGGGAAGCGCCATCCAAAAAATGCTGCGCCTATGCGATCGGGCCTATTCCCTGTTCATGGAAAATATCAAAGTGGTGCGGGTTATGTACGCCATCTATTATGGACCGCCCCAGGGAGCCCCTTTTTTTGATTTTGACGCTTATCACCTTAAGTTTCAACAGGCGATTCAACGGCTGGTGGAAGAAGGAATCCGCCAGGGGGAATTCCGCAGGGGAAAGGCCGAAGATATGACCTGGGCCATCCTCGGGGCTTTGAACGTGGCCATTGAAGTGCATCTCGGGCATCCGGAAATGAGTCTGGGCCGCAAAGGCCTGGCCCGGGTTCTTAAAGTCATTTTTCAGGGAATATGGGCCAGGAAAGAAACGGAAAAGGGAGCAAGAAAATGAAAAAGGGATTCATACTCAAGGCCGTTCTTTTTGCTCTTGGGATGGGCATCGCTGGCTGTCAGGCAACGGGAGAAGATAAGAAGCCAAATGAAAAAGTTGCCGAGCGCCCGGCGGTGGCCGTGGAGGTTACCAGAGTTACCGTATCCAGCTTCACGGAGGGAATTGACGTCGTGGGAACCCTCGCGGCTAAATTTGGAGCCGATGTCAAGTCCGAATACACTGGAACCGTAACCGAGGTTTACGTCACCGAATGGGTCCGGGTGGAAAAGGACGCCCCTCTGGCCAAGCTGGACACTCGAGAAGCGGATCTGGTTCTGAAAAAAACTAAGACCGCGATAGAGATTGCCAAAGCAAATCTTATGCAGGCAGAGGTGGCCGCGAACAGGGCCAGCCGGGAATACGAACGGGCCCTCAAGCTTAAAGAAGTAGGACTCATCACCCAGCAAAACCTGGATGATGCCTTAACGGAAAGAGAGGCGGCCATGGTTCGGATCTCCGCTGCTAAAGCCCAGATTCAAGCGGCAGAAGATGATGTTCAGCATGCCCAAACCCGACTTTCCAAGGCCATCATCCGCTCGCCGCGGGGAGGCGTAGTTTCCTGGCGGAATGTCAACGTGGGAGACTATGTCGGGGAAATGGGCGCCAAGCCGATGTTCCGGATTGTGGATAACCTGGTGCTGGAACTTACGGTGACCGTTCCTTCCAGTGAAATGGGGGCCATACGCGTGGGGCAGCCCCTTACTTTTTCCACGGATGCCATTCCGGGGAAGACTTTCACGGGAAAAGTCATGTTCATCAACCCGACCGTAAATGAAGCGGATCGATCGGTGAGGGTGGTGGCTGAGGTTGAAAACACCTCCGAGCAGCTAAAGGGAGGCCTTTTCGTTAAAGGCCAGATCTTGACCGGAAAAAGGACCGGAGTCATCAAAACCCCCCGCATCGCCCTACTTACCTGGGATGTGGCTGCCGCCAAAGCAGAGATTTTCGTGGTGCATGAAAACATCGCCCACCGCCGGACCGTCCGCACCGGAAATATTTCAGGCGATCAGGTGGAAATTATTTCCGGTTTGGCTTCCGGGCAACTGGTGATTACCCGCGGAGGGTTCAACGTCAAAGACGGGGATAAAGTTAATGTAACACGGGTCAACGGAGAAAAGTAGAATGTTGCTTTCGAATCTATCCATCAAAAGGCCGATATTCGCGACGGTAATGATGCTGGTCCTGGTTACCCTGGGGATCTTCTCCTACCGCAAGCTGGCCATCGATATGTTTCCCGACGTGGAAATCCCCGTTGTCTCGGTGGTCACCAAGTTTCCGGGCTCCTCCCCCGAGACCGTGGAACGAGAGGTGAGTAAGCGCATCGAGGAGGTGGTCAACTCCATCGCCGGCGTCAAGCACGTCATGTCCACCTCCCGGGAGAGCGTCTCCAATGTGGTGCTCATGTTCAATTTGGAAGTCAGGGTCAATGACGCCGCCCAGGAAGTAAGGGCCAAGGTGGGCGCCATCCGGGGGATTCTGCCCCAGGGGATCGAGGAGCCCATCGTCCAGAAGCTGGATTTTTCCGCCTTCCCCATCGCCTCCCTGGCCGTGCGCTCGGAGAAATTCTCCCCCCGGGACCTGACGACCCTGGTGGAAAAGAAAGTCAAAAGACGCTTTGAAAACATCTCCGGAGTGGGCAAGGTTGACCTGGTCGGCCCCTCCAAGCGGGAAGTCAACGTGAATATCGACCCGCTCCGCCTGGAAGCCCTGGGCATGGGGATAGACGAAGTGATTGCCGGTTTGCAGTCGGAGAACGTCAACACCCCGCTCGGACGGCTGAACCGGGGGGGAACCGAATACTCGTTGCGGATTGCGGGAAAACCCGATGCCGTGGAACAGTTCAAGACCATGGTGATCGCCCAGCGGGGAGGCCGTCCGATTACCCTGGCGGAAGTGGCCCAAATAAAGGACGGCATCGAGGAACAACGGTCTCTGGCCCTGGTGAACAGTATCCCGGCCATCGGCCTGGACATTTTAAAACAGTCAGGCGCCAACACGGTAGGGTTGGTTGACCTGGTGAAGAAGGAGATCGAGGTTATCCAGAAAGAGCTTCCTCCCGGGACCACCATCGAACTGGTCCGGGACGCCTCGATCATGATCCGCGACTCGGTGCGGGATGTGAAAGAGACCTTGATTCTCGGCGGGATCCTGACCATCCTCATTGTCTTCTGCTTCCTCAATTCCTGGCGCTCCACGGTCATCACCGGTCTCACCCTGCCCATTTCGGTTATCGCCTCCTTTACGGTCATGTATTTCTTGGGGATGACCTTGAACGTCCTCACTCTGATGGCCCTTTCTCTGGCCATCGGGATGCTCATCGATGACGCGATCGTGGTGCGGGAAAACATCGTGCGCCATCTCGAGCGCGGGGAGGATCATTTCACGGCTGCGCGGGAAGGAACGAGCGAAATCGGACTGGCCGTGCTGGCCACGACCCTGTCGGTTATCGCAGTATTCATTCCCGTGGCCTATATGCAAGGAATCGTAGGGCGGTTTTTCTACCAGTTTGGGATTACGGTAGCTTTTGCCGTCCTGGTCTCGCTTTTTGTCTCCTTTACGCTGGATCCTATGCTTTCTTCGCGCTGGGTGGATCCGGATATTGACCGCAAAGGGAAACGGCATTTTCTCGCCCGCATCCTTGACCACTTCAATCATTGGTTTGACCGGACAGCGGATGGATACCGGAAGGTGATCGGCTGGGCCCTGGATCATCGGATGATCGTCCTCTTGGTGGCTACGATTGCTTTCTTCGCTGGCCTGGGTGTTTTTAACGTTCTGCAAACGGAGTTTTTCCCCAAATACGACCAGGGAGAATTTCAGGTGAACTTCAAAAGCGCTCCCAATGCCTCCATGGAAGAGACCAAGAGTCGATTGGCCGCAGTCCAGGGGGTGTTGAAGGAGATCCCCGAAGTGAAACATACCTACGCCACCATCGGCGCTGGAGATACAGGAACCGTCCGCGACGCCATAGTGTTTGTCAAACTCAAAGAGCGGAAGGAGCGCAAGCGCAACCAGGAAGAAATTCAGCAGGATCTTAGGCGGAGCCTTGAGAAAATCCCGGGCATTCTTCCGGCCATCATGGAAGCGGGGAGGATGGACAATCAGAAACCCTTAGTAGTCAATGTCCGCGGCGAAGATATTACTTTGCTGAAGAAATACGCGGCGGTATTGAAGGACGAGATCTACAAAATCCCGGGAATCGTCGACCTGGAAGTAACCCTGGAGCAAGACATCCCGGAATTCCGCTTGCTCGTGGACCGGGAACGGGCCGTGGACGCCGGGGTAATGACCGGAGATATCGTCCGGACCGTGGGAGCGCTGGTGGGCGGGCAGGCCGTCACCACGTATGAAGATGAGGATGGAGACGCGGTAAACGTGCGGGTGCGCTTGCCGCTGGCCCTCCGGCAAGATCCGACCCAGGTTGCCAAATTACGCTTGGCTGTCCCCAAACCCAATGCCTTTCCCGCGCTGGTCCCGCTGGGAAATGTGGTCAACTATGGAATGAGCACAACGCCGTCGGAAATTAACCGGCAGGACCTGACTCGCCAGGTGGTGATTACGGCTAATCTCGATGACCTTCCTCTGGGAACGGCCGTAAAAAAAGTACAGGAAGCGGCGCAGCATCTCACCATGGCTCCGGGGTACCGAATCGTTTTTTCCGGCGAGGCCGAGGACATGGCCGAATCCTTTGGTTACATGGCCGAAGCTCTGATCCTGGCCGTCATATTCGTGTACCTCATCCTGGCCGCCCAATTCGAATCTTTCATCGACCCCCTGGCCATTATGTTCTCTCTTCCCCTGTCAATTGTGGGCATGGCCGGTATGCTCTTTTTCACCCGGGGGACCATCAACATCATGTCTCTCATCGGGCTCATCATGCTCATGGGCCTGGTCACCAAGAACGCCATCCTGCTGGTGGATTTTACCAAGACCCTTCGCCGGAGAGGGATGATCCGGAGGGAAGCCTTGATTACCGCAGGGCGAACGAGATTGCGGCCCATTCTGATGACCACGCTGGCCATGATCTTCGGGATGCTCCCCTTGGCCCTGGCTCTCGGCCAGGGGGCGGAGATGCGCGCGCCCATGGCCAGGGCCGTTATCGGGGGATTAATCACTTCTACCTTATTGACCTTGCTGGTTGTTCCCGTTGTGTACACCGTACTTGATGATATCGGCGGATGGATCCGCCGCAAGTGGGAAGGAAAAAAGGAGGTGCAGGTTTGAGGAAAAGCCTTTTTTGGATGACGATTATTTTACTGGCCGGATGGACTGGAATTTTTTCAACCCCAGGAGCCTGGGGGGCAGATAAAAGAATAAATGTGCTGACCCTGGAGGATGCCCTGGGCATCGCCCTGGAGAAAAATAAGGACATCCAGAAAGCGCGAGAGTATAAGAACTCTGTGGAAGGGCGTTACATTGAAGAGCGTTCGGCAGCCTTTCCCCAGCTCCAGATAACCGGGAGCGTTTCCCGCAGTCGTGACGAAAGCCAGAAAGTCTATGGCCGTATGTTTCCCCTGGAGAGCGAGAGCCGGTCGGCTGAGGTTGGCCTTTCCCAGGCCCTTTACACCTTCGGCAGGGTCGGAGCGGCTATCCGGGCAGCCAAGGGCGGCCTGGCCACGGCAGAGGACCAAATGCGCATCTTCCGGCAAGCGGTGATACGCGACGTTTCTTCTTCCTTCTATGATATCCTCTTGGCCCGGGAGCTCCATGGCTTGGCTGTTCAGACCCTGGAGCAGAAAGTTCGCCACCTGGACGAAGCGCGCAGGAAACATGCTGCCGGCGTGGCCACCGAATACGATGTCCTGGCCGCGGAGGTGGCGGTCCAGAATGCCAGACCAGAGGTCATCCGCAAAGAATCTCTTGTTCGTCTTTCCCGGGAAAAGCTGAAATTTTTGTTGGGTATGAATGGGCAGGAAGTGGATGTTCAGGGAACCCTTGAAGCCGGGCTGGCGGCCCCTCCCCGGTACGAAGAAGCGGTGCAGGCCGCCTGGAAGAACCGGCCTGAGCTCTCCGACCTGAACAAGAGGGTGGAGATAGCCAAGGAACTGGTAACGATTTACGGCGCGGGTGATAAACCGCGCGTGGATTTCAGAGGGGGGTATGGCTGGCGCGAACAGATCATGGGGGCAGATAAGGAAAACGGCCAGGTATGGACCGCCGGGATACATTTAACTTTCCCTTTCTTTGACGGACTTCGAACCCGGGGGAAGGTAGCCCAGGCCAGGAGTGAGGTCGCCTCCCTTAAGATTGATGAAGCCAGAACAAGAGACTCCATTTCCCTGCAGGTGAGCGAGGCCGTGAGCGCTTGTCTGGAGGCGGGGGAGATTGTGATAGCCATCTCCGGCACGGTTAAACAAGCCGAGCGGCTTCTTTTCATGGCCGAAAAAGGTTATGAGTACGGCGTCAAGACCAAGCTCGATGTGGATGATGCGGAACTGAACCTAACATTAGCCAAGGGAAACCTGGCCCGGGCCAAACGCGATTATCTGGTGGCCGTGGTAACTTTTGATTGGGTGAAAGGAATGCTCGGAGAAAAAGTTCGGAGTGATTAGTTATTAGTTAGGAGCAAAATGATTTCGGAGGGAAGAAGTAAAGCGATTGCGCGAGATATAGGGGCGTGGTATATAGGGTATCCGAGGAATCGGGGAATTTTTAAGCAAAGGGAGGAGGCGCGATGAAAGGAAAAATTCGGTGGGCCTTATGGTTTTCTTGGGTATTAATTTTCCTTCTTTGGTTCTCGCCGGCCCAGGGCGAAGGGGCCAAGAAGGTCATTTTCCTCATCGGTGACGGCATGGGGCCTCAATCCGTGGGCCTGGCCATCTATTTTAATCGCTTCATGAACGGCCCGGATAAACCCTTGCACATGGAACGTCTGATGGCTGCCGGCAATACCGGTTACTGTCTGACCGATCAATACGGCACCGTGACCACGGATTCAGCTTCGGCAGCCACAGCTTTGGCTTCCGGAGTGAAGACGCGGGATGCCATGATCGGCAAGGACCACGAAGGAAGGCCGATGAAGACCATCATTGACATCGCCCATCAACTCGGGAAATCAACCGGCCTGATTAGCGATACGCGCATCACTCATGCCACCCCTGCGGGTTTCTATGCCCAGGTGCTCCACCGGGACATGGAGAACGAGATCGCGGCCCAGCTTGTGGAGCGGGGCGACGTGACCATTGCTTTCTCCGGCGGAGCGCAGCATTTCATCCCGGCGGAGGTGAAAGTCGAAGAGCATCCTGACCTGAAAGGAATCGCCCGAGCGGCCGGTTTAGGGAGTTCAAGAAGAAAAGATAATCGGGACTTAATCTCCGAAGCCAGGAAAAAGGGATATGCCCTTGTGGTCAATGATCAGGAACTTTCTGCCCTGAAGGTGAAGGAAACAGAGAAGGCCCTTGGTTTGTTTTCAGCCTCGGGATTCCCCTCGGCCATCGACCGGCAACCCCACCATAAAACCGGAGTTCCTACCCTGACCCAGATGACTGAGATGGCCCTTCAGATTCTGAACAAAAATCCCAAGGGCTTCTTCTTAATGGTGGAAGGCGGGCAGATCGATTGGGCGGAGCATGCCAACGATGTGGCCGGCGTTCTCCATGAAATGCTGGAATTTGATAAAGCCATCGGGGCAGCCATGGCCTTTGCCCGAGAAAATCCGGACACGCTGATTGTGGTTACCGCAGATCATGACACAGGGGGATTGGCCATCGCCTACAGCAACTATAAGCTCCCTGCGCCCATCCGTTTAGCCAGCGGGGAAACCTGGAAGACCAAGTTTAACTTCGGCGACAAGATGATCTTCGAGAAAATGGCCGGCCAGAAAAAATCTTTTCAAAAAATGCTCCGGGACAGCAAAGGAGATCCGGCAGCCTTGAAAAAAGAAGTAGAGGCCAACACCGCTTTTTCCATAACCGAGGAACAAGCCGCTGCCATTCTGGCCAGAGATCCAAAGACAGGTAATCCGGAGACCAAAGAATATACGGAGTTTTATGTTTATGGCCTGAATACCAGCATGCCCTTAATGGGGCGCCTGTTCGGGAAAGAAATGAACACGGCGTGGGCCGTGGGCACGCATACCCATACACCGGTGATGGTCTTCGGAAAGGGCCCGGGGGCGGACAAGTTTCGGGGCCTCCTGGACAACACCGACATTCCCAGGATCGTCGCCCGGGAATGGGGGTCTTCCCTGCCGGCGCGGAAGTAAAGAAAAAAAAGGTTCAAGGATTCCAGACGAGAACTAATTATTTTGTAACACTTTAGCCCTTTGAAGAGAGGTGGGGCGTAAGGGCAGAGGGATCCATGGTCCGGGGGCCTGGGCGGCCCGCTTGGGATCATAAGGCGCTGCTTTCTTCGCGGGTGGGGCGCGGAAAACGCCCCCCGCCTCCTCCGGCGGAAACGAGCGGGGTTCTTCGTGGCCAAGCGGAAACCCGGCCGATGCTTCCGGCGCGTTCCACCCAGGCCCCCGAACCTCAACAAAGGTGGTCAAACCACTTTTTCAAACCGCTAAATTGATACATTATTTTTAAATTTTGGCTTGGGATTTTGATCTTTAATTTTTGATATACTATCTCTGCGTTCTCGGCGATCTCTGCGGTAAATAATTTTTAGGCAATTACAAAGGAGGGCGGGATGAATTATTTGAAGAAAGGACTGGGATTAGTTTTGATAGCTTCCATGTTAATAGGGAATAGTGGTTGCGCTGTATTCTTTGCCGCCGGGGCAGGGGTCGGAGTGGGCATAGGGGCTGCTGAATATATCCGCGGCGAGCTGAAGCAAGCCTATGCTGCTCCAATGGAAAAAGCCTGGAATGCCTCTCTAGCAACGGTGGAAGAGTTGAAGATGAAGGCTACGGAGAAAGCTATCGACAATCTGGATCAGAACCGGGTGATCAAGGGAGTGACCGAAGAGGGAAAGGATTTTCAGATTGCTCTGGAGGCTTTGGCCAAGGACGTCACCGAGGTAAAAATACGCATCGGAATTTTCGGAGACGAGGCATATTCCAAAAAAATTCAGGAAGGGATTGCCAAAAATCTTACAAATAAATAAAGATGAAATCGTAAAAAGTCGTCATTCCCGTGAAAACGGGAATCCAGAGAATTCGTAACACTTTAGCTCTTTGAAAAAAGGTGTGTTGTAAAGGCCAAGGGATTCCAGGGGCCGGGGGCCAGAGCGGAATCCGCCTTAGGCGGAGAATCATAAGGCGCTTATTTATCCGCATATGGGGCGGGCAAGAACCCCCGCCTCCTCCGGAGGAAAAGATCTTCTGTCTTCGTGGCCAAGCGGAACCCCAACCGATGCTTCCGGCGCGTTCCGCTCTAACCCCCGGCCCTCAACAAAGGCTTTAATACCATTTTTTCAAATCGCTAAACTGTTACGAGAATTCTAACTAATTGAAAATACTGGATTCTTGCGTGCGCAGGAATGAATGACTGATGATGGGCTCTTCAGACTTTTTGCGAGAACATCAATAAAGGAACGGGCATGGGGAAAATTGAAATAGATAGCCAGAAATGCATCTCCTGCGGGGATTGCACCCTGACCTGCCCTTCCATACTCCTGGCGGATGGCCAAGGGATTCGGGTCGTTGATGAGGAATATTGCACGCTCTGCGGGCACTGCTTGGCCCTCTGCCCGGTAAAAGCCATAACCATCGAGGGTATGAATCTACGGGAGTTTCCGGACCTTCCAGAAGATCTGGAAGTGCCTCCCGAAACCCTGGCCGCCTTTCTCCGCTCCCGCAGAAGCTGCCGGGTGTTCGCCGAAAAAGAAGTGGACAGGGAAGTTTTGGAAAAATTGGTCGATATTGCCCGGTATGCCCCGACGGGCCATAACTCCCAGAATTTCCAGTTTATGGTCATTAAGGAGAAGAACCTCATCCGGGCCCTGGCCAAACGGACCGCCATTTTCTTCGGGAACCTGTATAAGATGCTTAGCGCTCCCGGAATTAACCTCCCCCCCTGGCTGCAATCCCATATGCGCGGGTTTCGACTGAATTGGGAATATTACCAGGCCGGTAAAGACCGCATCTTTCGAAATGCCCCGGCCCTGATTATCATCCATGCTCCGGCGGAAAATGTCTCTTCGGCGCAGAACTGCTCCCTGGCCATGGCGCATATCATTCTCCAAGCCCAGGCCATGGGCTTGGGAACCTGCATCATCGGGTATTTCATAACGGCGGCAGAGAGGGATCCGTCCATCATCAAAGAATTGGAGATTCCTAAGGAGAATAAAATCTTTACATGTTGCACCGTGGGTTACCCTGTTCTTAAATTCAAGAGATTGGTTGAGCGCAAACCGCCAGCCGTCCGCTGGCTGTAAAGGATGAAGCCATGGAGGCGAGAGCCGGCCAAGCCGTAATAGAGCTTTTACAGGGAGACATCACGGAGCAGGATACAGAGGCTATCGTCAATGCCGCCAACCGCACATTGCTCGGAGGAGGGGGCGTTGACGGGGCCATTCATCGCGCGGCCGGCCCGCAACTCCTATCGGAATGCCGGACTTTGGGAGGATGTGAAACCGGGGACGCGAAAATCACCCGGGGCTACAAGATGAAAGCCAGGCACGTAATTCACACCGTAGGGCCGGTTTATCATTCAGCAGGCCAAAAGGCCCCGGAACTCCTGGCCCGCTGCTACCGGAGGAGTTTGGAAGTGGCCAGCGAGAACAACCTCAAAAGCATAGCTTTCCCTTCCATCAGCACCGGCGCCTATGGCTACCCCCTAAGGGAGGCCGCGCCGATTGCCTTGAAAACAGTGGCCGATTACTTGAACAGCCATGAAGGGATCCAAACGGTTCGTTTTATTCTATTTGGAAAGGAAGCCTATGAGGCCTACGAAGAAGCGTTGAAGGATCTTTTGCAAGAAAAAGCTTTATGAAATAAAACTGCCACAACGCCCCGTCATGGAGACGTCTTCCAAAGAAGAAGACCCTAATTTTGATGATCTCGTAAAAAGTCGCGAAAGGGTCATTGCGAGCGCCAGCCAAGCAATCTCGTTTTTATAAGTGCCCGAAAATACAAGATTGCTTCGTCGTCCCGCCAATGCGGAACTCCTTGCAATGACAGGAACAGGACTTTAAACGACTCCATCAATTTTATTGAAAACGCAAATAATCTGTGATAGATATAGATAATTTCACGGGTCTGTCATGTTTTGTTCTTGACAAAACAATCCGCTTTTCAGAATGATGAATAAAATAAACTTGATGATCTCGTAAAAAGTCTCTTGGATCGTCACCCCGGCGAAAGCCGGGGTCCAGAACATATTGAATTAACTGGATTCCGGCTTTCGCCGGAATGACCAATTCATCAAAGCTGATTGGCTTCAAAGGCAAATATCAGGGCAATATTGATTTTAGGGGAAAGGGGGGAGGAATTCATCCGGACAAAGATACGAGCGAGCGAGCAGTAGTTAGAGCACAAATTAAAAAGGAGGGAAAGATGAAAAAATTAGTCGTTTGGGTTTTGAGTTTGGCAGTGGTAGTAATGGGCGCTGGTTTAGCCGGGTCTGCTCTTAAGAGCGCCGAGGCCGCAGCCATTACGTGGAAATTGCAAACAACCTGGCCGGCCGGAATCTTTCTCCATGAAAGCGCCGTTGGGTTGGCCAAACGGATTGGAGAGCTTTCCGGAGGCCGACTGAAGATTGAGGTGACTTCCGCAGGGACCATCGTTCCGGCTTTCGAAGTCCTGGATGCCGTCCACAGAGGAACTCTTCAGGCCGGCCATGGTTGGTCAGCCTACTGGGTCGGCAAATCCCCGGCGGCCAATCTTTTTGCCAGCGTGGCCGGCGGCCCATTTGGTATGGATAACGTCGATTTTGCCGGATGGTTATATTATGGCGGAGGTCTGGACCTCTATAAACAGCTTTTTGCTGATATCCTGAAACTGAAAGTGGTCATCCATCCCACAGACATCATCGCCTCCGAACCGCTGGGCTGGTTCAAAAAACCCATGAAGTCAACGGCGGATCTTAAGGGGAAGAAATTCCGGGCGACAGGGGTCACCGCGGAAATTTACAAAGAATTTGGAATGTCGGTCATTACCTTGCCTGGAGGCGAGATCGTTTCCGCAATTGATAAAGGGGTCCTGGACGGCGCGGAATGGATGGACCCCACGATGGATAAGGAACTGGGCTTAATGGACGTGGCCAAATTCTACCATGCCCCAGGGATGCACCGGCACACCGGGACGTTAGAGTTCCTGGTAAATAAAGACGCCTGGGATAAACTGCCGGATGACTTGAAAGCCATCGTGGATATTGCCTGCCGGGAGAATCTGCTGCGATCCTGGCTGGACCTGACCTCGAGAAACGTCAAAGATCTGGAAGTGCTCAAGACAAAACATGGAGTCACGGTGGTAGAGACGCCCAAAGAGGTCCTCATTGAAATTCTCAAAGCCTGGGATAAAGTAGCCGAGAGGTACGTGGCCAAAGACCCCTTCTTTGCCAAGGTATATAAGTCCCAGAAAGATTGGGCGGCAAAGATGGTGCCATACCGGAAAACTTTCTACGCGCCCTATGAAGTAGCTGCCGACTATTATTGGCCGGCCAAGAAGTAATCTGGATAAATTCAGATTGAGGGCAACATGAACTTCCCACCTGCCATTCAGGCAGGTGGGGTTTTTAAATTGTTCGGAGGTGGGTTTTGCAAGGGTTTTTGAAGTTTTGCGATAAATTGAGCGAAGGGAGCGGCAAGCTCTTTTCCTGGATTATCATCATTCTTACAGGGGCCATGGTTTATGAAGTGGCGGCCCGGTATATATTTAATGCTCCCACCATCTGGGCCTGGGACGTAAGCTACATGCTTTACGGGACTCATTTTATGATGGGGGCCGGTTACATTCTTTACCGCAAGGGAAATGTGAGAATAGATGTTTTTTTCAAGATGTTTTCCCCGCGGACGCAGGCCAAGATTGACCTGTGCCTTTTCCCGGTATTTTTCTTTCCGGCCTTGCTGGTGCTTCTGGTGGTGGGAACACAGCATGCTCTATACGCCTGGTCAATCGATGAGAAAACCACCATGACCAGCTGGCGAGTGGCTATTTCTCCATTCAAAACCGTACTCCCGGTGGCGACTTTGATCTTATTGCTGCAGGGAGTGGCCGAATTTATCAAGACCTGGAACTTTGTGAGAGGGAAGGAGAAATAGCGTGGACACTCAAATCCTTGCTTTAATAATGTTTGGCGCTCTTCTGTTGGGCATGTTTTCCGGGTTTCCCATTGCCTTTGTCCTCCTGGGAACCGGACTCATCTTTGGATACATAGGATGGGGTTCAGCGGTCTTAGACCAGATGGTCTCCCGCACCATCGGCATCATGGCCAATGACGCCCTGGTGGCAGTCCCCTTATTTGTTTTTATGGGATATATGATGGACCGGTCAGGCATTGCCGAGGGGCTTTTTGGAACCCTCCAACTCGCCCTGGGACCCTTGCGGGGGTCCATTGCCTTGGCGACCGTGGCCTTAAGCACCATCCTCGCGGCCACGACAGGGATCGTGGGGGCTTCGGTTACCATGATGGGGTTGCTGACTCTGCCGGTAATGCTCAAGCGCGGTTATGATATTCCCTTGGCCACAGGAAGCATCATAGCCGGAGGAACCCTCGGGGTTTTGATTCCCCCCAGCATCATGCTGATCTTGTACGGGCCGATGGCCGGCATTTCCATCGCCAGACTTTTTACGGGAGCCATACTTCCCGGTTTACTTCTCTCCGCCTTATACATGATTTATATCGGAGTTAGGTGTTTCTTCCAGCCCCACCTGGGCCCTCCCTTGCCCAAAGAACAGAGGGACATCCCCTTTCTGCAATTATTTTCCATGCTTTTAAAAACCCTCTTTCCCCCACTTTTTCTTATTCTGGCGGTCTTGGGGTCGATTCTTTTTGGTCTGGCAGCTCCGACAGAAGCTGCGGCCGTGGGCGGATTCGGAGCGGCCATCCTCTGCCTGGCTTATGGAAAGCTGAATTGGCCAACCTTAAAAGACGTTGTTTACATGACCCTTTCCACTTCAGCTATGATTTTGATTATCACCGTGGGGGCCAATGTTTTTACCGGCGTTTTTCTGGCTCTCGGGGGCGGCACGGCTATTGAAAACTTTCTTTTGAACTCAGCCTTAGGCCCTTTCGGGATTCTGGTGGTGATCATGATCATGGTCTTCATCCTGGGGATGTTTGTGGATTGGATTGCCATCCTCCTGATCCTGGTCCCGGTCATAAGCCCCATCGTCAAAAAACTTGGTTTCGATCCTGTGTGGTTTGCCATGCTGGTGTGCGTAAATCTGCAGATGTCCTACCTGACCCCGCCGTTCGCCTATTCCATTTTTTATCTGAAGGGGGTAGCCCCGCCAGAAGTGGAACTGAAGGATATTATGAAAGGGGTAATCCCCTTCGTAATTTTGCAAGCCATTGGTCTGACCTTGTGCATCCTCTTCCCGCAGATCATTCTATGGTTGCCTACCTTAGTTTATGGTTGAGGGAAGATGAGGAAGGGTTTTCTCCATGGATAAAATTGCCTACCGGATCCTGGAAATCGATCTCTCCACCCGGAAGACCCGGGTGGTAGAATTTAGCGAGCAGCCTTTACGCAAATACTTCGGGGGAAGCGGTCTGGCTGCTTCGATTCTCATGGATCGTTTTGATTCTTCCGTGGATGCTTTTCATCCGGATAGCCCCCTGATATTTATGACCGGGCTTTTCACCGGAATACCGGTTCCCTGCGGCTGCCGGATATCCGTCTGTGCCAAATCTCCTCTGGGACACTGGGGAGAGGCCAACGCCGGCGGACACTTTGGGCCGGAGCTAAAATTTACGGGATTCGATGGGCTGATCATCACTGGTAGGGCCAAAGAGCCTGTTTACCTCTGGGTCACCTCCGCGGGAGCGGAAATCCGCACGGCCGCATCGCTCTGGGGCAAAGGAACTTTTGAGGCCACGGCAAAATTACTGGAAGAGACCGACCCCAAAGCCCGCGTGGCGGCCATCGGCCCGGCTGGAGAAAACCTAAGCTTCATGGCCGGGGTGATCACCGGAGGAACTGAGGCCAGGGTCATGGCCCGGACAGGTCCGGGTTCGGTGATGGGCGCGAAAAATCTGAAAGCGGTGGTGGTCCGGGGAGATAAAAGGCCGGAAGTGGCCGATTCCAAAATTCTTCAGGAAGCCTTCCGCGACTTTTCCCCCAACCTGAAATTTGTGGAGAGCCTGAGCAAGTTTGGCACGGCTGCCCTCATCGAATCCAAGGAAGCGGTAGGCGCTCTGCCCATAAAAAACTACCTTCTCTCAAAGTGGGAGGGGGCTAAAAAAATATCCGGGCCGACCATGGTGGCCGAATATCTGACGAATCATTATGGCTGTTTTTCCTGTCCCATCCGCTGCGGCAAGGATGTGAAAATTACCGAAGGCCCCTATGCCGGAGTAGTCGGCCACGGCCCGGAATATGAGACCCTGGCCGGCCTCGGCTCGCTCCTCCTGAACGACGATCTGAAGTCGATTATCACCCTGAATTATCTATGCAACGACCTGGGATTGGATACCATGTCCACGGGAATCGCCGTGGGATTTGCCATTGAGTCCTTTACCCGGAGCTTTCTCAAAGAAGCGGATGGGCTGGATTTACAATGGGGGAATGCCAAGGCAATTTTCTCCCTCATCGAGAAGATCGGGAGGCGTCAGGGCGTTGGCGCGGTTTTCGCTGACGGGGTGGAAAAGGCAGCAAAAGCCCTGGGCAGGGAAACGGAACACTTTGCCCTGCATTCCAAGGGCCTTGAGGTTTCTCTATCCAATCCGACGCCCACGGTTAGTCTGGCTTTGAGCTGGGCCACTTCCAACCGGGGAGCCTGCCATCTCGAAGGGTTTTCCCACCAGGTGGAAGGAGGAGTTCCTTTCCCGGAGATGGGTTATTTAAAAGCCATGGACGGGACTTCCGGCGAAAGCAAAGGCCAGATGACCGCCCTGATGCAGAATTACATGGCGGTCTTCAATGCTCTGGGTCTATGTAAATTCCTTTTTTTCGCGCGTGTCTCCCATGCGGCTCTTAGCCAGTGGATCAAAGGGTTGACTGGCTGGGAGGTGACCAGCGCGGATTTGATGGAAGTTGGGGACCGCCTCTACAACCTGAAGCGGGTTTACAATGTTTTGATGGGGGCCTTAAGTGAAAAGGATACTTTGCCCCCAAGAATTTTAGAAGTTCTCCGGCCCGGAAAGCCAATCAGCGAAGGGGAGAAGCTTTTTAAGGACATGCGCCGGGAATATTACCAATTCCGCGGGTGGGATGAAAAGGGGATCCCCAAAAGAGAAAAGCTTCTGGCCTTGGGATTAGAAGAGGCAGCCAATAAAATAGAAAAGCGGTGAGCGGATATAACATAAAGTCTGGCATTTTTAAATGGGTAAATCAGGGTCCCAAATATAATGATCGTCCATATTAAAACCGTTGGTACTTTGAAAAGCCTGGAAGAGGGAGTAAACCCTTTTTCCCTGGAAGTTCTTGAAGGAACAACCGTTTCAAAAATTATCAACCGCTTGAACCTGAAGGATTGGGAGATAGGATTTATTCAGATCAACGGCACCCGCGCCACTAAAGAATCCATCATTCAAGACCAAGACGAACTCACCCTTATCGCCCCTTTGGTCGGTGGATAGATGGAAGGAGGAAATAATGAATATAGCCAAGCTTGCTGAAGAGAGGGTAAAGGAAAGGGGTGAGTATGTAAGCATCATCTACGAGGACCGGGAAATCACCAATGTGGAGATGGTGCGAGTTGCCAACAAGTTAGCCAATGCCCTAAAAAGTCTCGGGATTAAGCGGGGAGACAGAGTCATTTTGCAGATGCCCAATTGCCCGGAGGTTCTCCAGGGGTTCCATGCGGCCTGGAAGCTGGGGGCTGTGGTCGTCCCAATTAACTTCCTTGTCGGAGAGGAAGAGACCACTTATATTTATGAGGATTCGGGAGCCAAAGTGGTGATAAGCAGCCAGGCCTTCCTCCCTAAAATCCGCGCTGGCCAAGCAAAAGTACCCAGCCTGGAAACCGTTATTCTTGTGGACCAGGAAGCTCCTCCTAGCACCCTTTCCTTCGCCCAGCTTGTGGAAAAAAGCCCGGAGGAGCTGGAGGCAGTGGAAACCGTGGATGATGAGCTAGCCGCGCTCATCTACACCGCCGGAACCACCGGCCGGCCCAAAGGGGTCATGCACTCGCATTACAGCCTCTATGCCAATGCCCGCATGCAGTACGAAACCGTGGCCCTGCCGGATGGGTTGACCAGCATCAGCGCCCTCCCCCTCTGTCATTCCTACGGCATCGCCACTATGAACAACGGCCTTTTCCGGCGGGGCAAAACAGTGCTTCTTAATTCCTTCAGCGTAGAAACCATTTTTGCCGCCATAGAGAAATACCGGGCCAACATTATGCCCGCGGTTCCTACCATGTATATTTTTATGCTTTTATACCCGGAGCCAAAGAAGTACGATTTAAGTTCCATGAAATACTGGATATCCGGATCGGCGCCGCTGTCTCTGGCGACCTGGGGCAAGTTTAAGGAGGTCTTTGGTTTTGAGATTACTGAAGGCTGGGGTCTTACAGAGGCTGGCGCCAATAACTCGGTTAACCCCCTTATGGGTTTAAAGAAGGTCGGCTCTATTGGCCTGCCCATGAAGGGAACCGAGATGCGCATTGTTGACGATAACGGAAACGTACTTCCTCAGGGAAAAGAAGGAGAGATTGTTATCCGAGGACCCATGCTCATGAAAGGGTACTGGAATAAGCCAAAGGAAACGGCGGAGATATTAAGAGATGGCTGGCTCTACACGGGCGATGTCGGTTATGTGGATGAAGACGGTTACTTCTGGATCACGGACCGGAAGAAGGATTTGATCATCAAAGCCGGGGAAAACATCTCGCCGCGGGTCATCGAAGAGGTTCTTTTCAAGCATCCCCAAATATCCGAGGCAGCGGTGATCGGGATCAAGGATGAAATCTACGGGGAGAATATCAAGGCTTTTGCTGTATTGAAACCCGGGCAGACCGCCACCGCAGAGGAGATCATCGAATATTGCCAAGCGAAACTAACGAGTTTTTTGGTCCCCAAAGAGGTGGCCTTTATGAAAGCCCTGCCCAAAAACCTGGTGGGCAAGATTTTGAAGAAAGAATTGAGGAAATTGCCATAAAAACACCCCGCCGCAATACCAACGATTCCCCGAACCTCTGGAAGAGTTTATGTTCCCTCAACATGAAGCCCTATTTGAGCCGATAATTTTAGGTAAGCTTCGCCTGGCCAACCGGATTGTCCTGGCGCCCACCTATGTGGGAATGGGCGATCTTAAGGGAAATGTGACGGATCAGAGTCTCTGCTATTATTTCGCCCGGGCTTCAGGGGGAGTCGGGTTGGTCATCGTAGAGATTACCGGCGTTACAGCTCGCTATGCCTTCAATCCAGGCTACGGGCTGGGGGCAGGATCAGACAAACACCTCCCGGGGCTGCGAGATCTGGCCCAGGTTATCCATTGGGGAGGAGCGAAAGCTTTGCTCCAGCTTCTGCCGGGCCAAGGAGCTCAAGCCCTGCAATCCTACGAAAACAGGCCCCTGGTCGGGCCTTCGGATGTCGCGGCCTCCTTACCCCAGGATGAACTTCCGGAGAACCTAAAAGACCTCCTCCACAGAAAACCGGAGACGCCGCGCCCTTTAACCAGGGAAGAGATTCAAGGTTTAAAGTTTTCTGTGGTTCAGGCGGCGGGGCGAGCCAAAAAGGCTGGCTTCGATGGGGTCGAGCTTCATGGCGCCCACGGATACCTTCTCGGCCAGTTCACCTCTCCCTACTTCAACCAGCGCCGCGACGAATACGGCGGCTCTCCCGAGAAGCGCTGGAACCTTTCCCGGGATATGGTGGACGAGATTAAAAAGGAGATGGGGCCCGATTTTTTAGTGGGCTACCGTTTCAGCGCCAGAGAATATATTTCCGGAGGGCTTGATTTGCCGGAATCCATCCAAATGGCCAGAGCAATCCAGGAAGCCGGAGCCGACTATCTATCGGTAAGTCACGGTTGTTATGGCTCGTTGACCCGTGTCTTTCCTCGGAACGAGGGATCGATGAGCGAGGATGCTGCTGTTATTCAAAAGAAAGTTTCCATCCCGGTCATGGCTCCGAACTTCCAGGATCCGGGGAAAGCTGCCGAGGCCATTACCGCCGGATCGATGGCCTTGGCTGCCCTTTCCCGGGCCCTCCTGGCCGACCCCCTCTGGCCTAAAAAAGTAAAGGAGGGGCGACCGGAAGAAATTCAGCGCTGCATTCGCTGCTATCGGTGCGTTCAAGCGGCCATTGTCGACTACTCTCCCGTTCGTTGCCCGGTTAATCCCGGCCTCGGATTTGAGCGTTTCGATCCGCGGTTTCTTCCGCATCCTATATGTAAAACCACCTAAACAGCAGAGTTCAGGGAGAAATACCCTTTATTTAAATTGGGAATAATTAGGGCTTAAGCCGGCGGATAATATTCAAATAAGTTGTCACTTTTTTCCTGAAATCAACATTCCTGAAATCAACAGGTGACAAATGAGCCTCTTGCAAATTTAAAAGAGGCATTCCTATCGAAAAGGAGTTTCACGATGGATTTTAAGACCGGACGTCATTTTCTCCAGATCCCCGGGCCGACCAATGTTCCCGACCGGATTTTACGGGCAATGGCCAAACCCACGATTGACCATCGCGGTCCCGAGTTCTCCCGGATGACCCGGGAAGTTTTTGAGGGGCTCAAGCAGGTGGTGCGGACCACAAGCCCGGTGGTGATCTATCCCTCTTCGGGGACGGGCGCCTGGGAAGCCGCACTGGTTAATACTCTTTCCCCTGGGGATCGGGTATTGATGGTTGAGACCGGCCATTTCGCCACTTTATGGCGCGGGGTCGCGGTTCACAATGGATTAGATGTCGATTTTGTCCCCACCGACTGGCGCCGCGGTGTCGATCCAGCAATCGTCGAAGCAAAGCTTTCCGAGGACCGGGAGCGGAAGATCAAGGCCGTGGCTATCGTGCATAACGAAACCTCGACTGGCGTGACCAGTCGGGTCGCCGAGGTCCGCAAAGCTATTGACCGTGCCTCCCACCCGGCTCTGTTTATGGTCGATACGATCTCTTCCCTGGCTTCGATCGATTACCGCCACGACGAATGGGGAGTCGACGTGACCGTCGGGTGCTCGCAAAAGGGACTGATGCTGCCGCCGGGGTTGGGCCTCAATGCGATCAGCGCCAAGGCGCTAACCGCTGCCAAAACGGCCCGGTTGCCGAAATCCTACTGGGATTGGGAGCCGATGCTCAGTACTAATAAAGCGGGATTTTTCCCCTATACCCCGCCGACCAATCTCCTTTACGGGCTTAGGGAATCCCTCAAAATGTTGCAGGAAGAGGGATTGGAGAATGTCTTCGCCCGTCATGACCGCCATGGCGAGGCGACACGCCGGGCCGTCCGCGGCTGGGGGCTCGAACTGAACTGCCTGCAGCCCGAGGGGTGCAGCAGTTCCCTCACGGCCGTTTTGATGCCGGCCGGCCACGATGCCGACGCCTTCCGCAAGGTTGTCCTAGAAAGGTTCAACATGTCCCTGGGCAATGGTTTGGGGAAGGTCCAGGGCAAACTCTTTCGGATCGGGCATCTGGGTGATTTTAACGACTTGATGCTTGCCGGCACATTAAGCGGAGTGGAAATGGGATTGGGGCTCGCCGGCGTCCCGTACACCAAGGGCGGCGTGATAGCGGCCCTTGAATACCTGGGGCAGAAGTGATGCCCTGGAGGATAATATGAATTTGCCTGGCCGCTTCTTGAAAACGGAAAATATTTTTCGCGAGATCAAAGAAATGATTAAAGGCGAGGCGCTCTTCGATGACCTCAGCCGTACTATTTACAGCAGCGGGGCTTGCCTTTACAGGGTGAAACCCCTGGGAATCGTGCAGCCCAAGGACAAGGACGACGTAGTCAAACTGGTAGAGTACGCCAGGAGAGAGAAAATCCCCCTGACTCCCCGGGGCGGAGGTACGAGCCGTGTGGGCAATGAGTTGGGCGTTGGAATTCTGCTCGATTTCTCCCGCTTCATGAATAAACTCCTCAAGGTAAATGCCCAGGAAAAGTGGGCCTCCGTGCAGCCAGGCATCATACAGGGCGCGCTGAACAAACAGATCAAGCCCCACAAGCTTTTTTTTCCGATCGATCCCTCCACCAAGGATCATTGCACCCTCGGGGGGATGATCGCCAATAATTCCAGCGGCCCCCATGCTATAAAATATGGGGCGACCCGGGACAACGTTATTTCTATGGAAATGATCCTGGCGAATGGTAAGGTCTTGACCACGGGCCTTGTTCCAGGAGGGAAGGCTCCGGGAGAAGCCGGAAAAATTTACCAGGGGATCTCCGATCTGCTCAAGAGATACAGCAAGCCCCTGGAAGATGAAAAGCCCTTCACCCTGAAGAACTCCTCCGGATACGACCTCTGGAGAATCGAGAGGGACGGAGGATTGGACTTGACCTCCCTTTTCGTGGGTTCTGAGGGGACTCTGGGCATCATAACCGAGGCCAAGATTCGCCTCTGGCCGCTTCCGGGGAAGACACTTAGCGGTTTGGTCTACTTTGACAATATAGAGAAAGTGGGACCGGCCACCCAAAAAATTCTCGAGTTTTCCCCCAACATGCTTGAAATCATAGAGCGAAGGATTCTTGATCTGGCCCGGCAGCAGAAAGCCGAATTGCGGCCGTACCTGCCTGAAAAAATCGAGGCGGTGCTCTTTATTGAGATTGAGGGAGAAGACGAAGACCAGCTCCGGAGCAAGTTCGCCAAAGTCGAACAGAGCATGACCAGCGAAAAGTTGGCCATGGAAATGAAAGTGGCCAAGGACCAGAAGGATATGGCCATGCTGGAAAAAGTCCGGGCCATTTCCGGGCCGATCCTCAACAAAACTAAAGGGCCGAAGCGGCCAGTTGCTTTCATCGAGGACGCCGCGGTCCATCCCAGCCGCCTCCCTCAATACATTAAGGGACTGAGGGAGATCTTCCGCAAACAAGACGTTGATGCAGGTATTTATGGGCACGCCGGGGATGGCAATATGCATCTGATGGTCTTTCTGGATCTGCGCCGGGAGGAGGAAGTGCGCAAGATGGTGGCTATCGCCGATGCGGCATATGACCTTGTCCTTTCGCTGAAGGGAACAATTAGCGGAGAGCATGGGGACGGGCGCCTGCGGACCTTTTACACCAAGCGACAGTATCCCAAGCTTTACCCGGCATTTGTGGAGGTCAAAAAGCTCTTCGATCCCGACAACATTCTCAACCCGGGCTCCATCGTAGGGGGGGACGAAAATCCGTTGGGCCAGCATCTCAAATTTAAGAAGAATGAAGGAAAACCACCGCTGGAAGATTTCCTGACCCGCGGATCGGTCCAGGAGGCAATTGAAGCCTGCTCGGGCTGCGGGAAATGCCGGTCCTATTGCCCTGTGGCCTTAGAAGTCATGGAAGAATGGGTAATGGGAAGGGCCAAAGCCACGCTTGTTCGCGAGTACTTAACCGGCACGCTGGATAGGGAGATCCTCTATTCCCCAAAATTTAAGGAAGTCTTGGATGCCTGCGTGAACTGCAAGCGGTGCCTGACGGAGTGCCCATCCGGTTCCGACATCCCCTGGGTGGCGGTCAGCGGCCGAACCTTTGTGGTGGAAAAGACAGGAGAGCCATTCTCTCAGAAAGTCCTGGCCAACACCCGGCTCCTTTGCCAAACAGCAAGCGCCTTGGCGCCCTTGGTAAACCTGACCCGCTCTCTGAAGCCACTCCGCAAAGTTCTGGAGTTGGCCATCGGTCTTGACCAGCGGCGCCAGCTTCCTAAATTCCAAAAGCGGACATTGCGGAAATGGATGGAGAGTCGCCCGCCGAAAACCGGGGGAAAGCCTGTTGCTTATTTTCTAAGCTGCTACTCCAATTTCAATGATCCTGAAAGAGACGGCCTGGCCACAGTGGAAGTACTCGAAAGGAACGATTTTGAAGTTCTCCTACCAGATTTTCGCTGTTGCGGCATAGCCCGCCTCAGCGCGGGAGCTATCGACAAGGTTGAAGAGGATATCAAATTTAATCTCCGCAAGCTATGCGAATTAGTGCAGAAGGGAATTCCAATTATCTTCAGTGAACCCAGCTGCGCCCTGGCTGTAAAGATGGAATATCCGAAGATGGCAAATTCGGAAGAGGCGATCAAAGTATCAAAGGGCTGCTACGACATCCACGAGTTCTTGATAAAGCTCCATCAAAAAGGGGAGCTTAACCTGGACTTCGATAAAATGGACCTGAAGGTGGGGTACCACAACCCCTGCCATCTCCGAGCCCTTGGCATTACGAGTGAGCCCGCGGAATTGCTTCGCCTGATCCCCGGGGTCAAGGCTCAGATCTTCTCCGACCAATGCTGCGGCATCGCGGGGACGTTCGGGCTGAAGAAAATGAATTTCGACATCTCTATGGCGATGGGGAGAAATTTGTTCACGGAGATCGGCGCTTCAGAGGCGGAGGAGATCGTTACCAGCTGCGGCGCATGCAAGATGCAGATCCTCCAGGGGACGCAAAGAGAGGCGGTAACCCCAGTCTCCCTACTCGCGAAGGCCTACAAGGCCAAAGAGCAGCCCGCGGTCGCCGGAGCAAGTGGATCAGCCACAAGGGGATGACCGATAAAATCAGATGGCCCTTAAGGGAGCTGATGACCGTACATGAGATAGTAATTAAATAGTGTCCATCCTAAAAATCAACTTTTCCCTTTCCCCTTCGACGGGGGGAAGGTGTGAAAAAATTGGATTTAAGCCGTCAACCCGGTGAAAACCGGGGTCCAGTCAGTTTGTAAGGTCTTGAAAATACTGGATTCCGGCTTTCGCCGGAATGACGTTAAAAAGAACCGAATCAATTTTTTCACACCTTCGGGGAAGGAAGAGGAGGTTTCCGGATGAGAACTAAATAGAAAGTCTGGCGGAAAACGATTGGGTATTGACAAGAAGAATAGAGGGTATGAAAAGCAATCTGGTGAAAAGGGGAAAAAGAAATACTTTATTACCCAATCCTGCCCCTTCGGTATGCGCCAGCCGCTGATCCGCGGAACCGTTAGCAGTTATAAAAATTGGCCTTGACATTCGGTCTGTATTAAGTACCGTATAAAGACCGGAGGTAATAAACGATGAATATCACAAATGACATAAAACCAGTTACCTATTTAAAGTCGAAAGCAGCCGCTTTGCTTAAACAAATCAACGAAACCCATCGGCCGGTCATAATAACCCAGAATGGAGAGCCAAGAGCGGTGCTTCAAGATCCTAAAAGCTATGAGAATATGCGTAAGGCCATTGGCCTATTAAAGCTGATCTCACAGGGCGAAGGAGATATTAGAAACGGCAAGACCAAATCTCAGGAGGATGTGTTCAAAAATATTGAAATCAAACTGAAAGAAAAACTAAAATGAACCGAAGGTATGAGGTTATATGGGCTGGTATTGCGGAGAATGATTTAAGGGAAATTATGGAATATATTGCTACAGACAGCCCAATAAATGCGTTAAAAATATTAAAAAAGATCAAGCAAAAAGCATCAAGTCTTTATACCCTTCCTGAAAGAGGCCGCATCGTACCGGAACTTAAAGATCAAGCCATCCTGATATATCGTGAATTAATCGTCCCCCCATGGAGGATTATCTACAGGATATCAGAAAAGAAAATTTATGTTTTATCTGTTTTGGATGCAAGGCAGAATGTTGAAGATATCCTGCTGAGAAGAATGATTTATCATGATTAATTTAACCGCTAACCTCGCAGGGCACCAAGCCACTCGCACCTCGTGGCCGGTAACTGCAGTGTTCCACTCTTTCAATCCGAAACCAACGATCCCTCAGAAATCAGATCTTTAGCATGGATGAGAAATTAGATAATGGGCCAAAGATAAAGGGGGTTCGAAGGGGCCAGCATTCGGCGATAGTGATCGGGTCTGTCCAAGTTTTTGTCGGCCCGGAAAATATGGCTCCTTATCCAGTTGAGGCCTGGGCTGCCGAGGAGGACACCTATCTGGTGCTGAGCGCCGATCCCGAAGTACAGGCAATTGAGGAAAATCCGGAACAAATTATGGCTGAAGTGTCGGCAACCCATCCGGCAGAACCTGGTAGCGTGATTGTAAAAAATGGGTACCCCCTGCGGCTTCTGGCGATCATTCATGATCTCAATCAGGAGCCATCGTGGAAAGAAGAATGGGTAGCGAGCGCTCTCGACGGGATCTTGCAGGAGATGGAGAACCGCGAGATTCGCTCTCTCGCTCTGCCATTGCTTGGAACTTTGCACGGGTCTTTGGAGAGAAAGCGCTTCCTTACTCTCCTCCGGGAGGCCCTGGAGCGAAGGCAACCCATACATCTAAGCCGTTTGTGGTTAGTCGTTCCGTCTGGAACAACCTCTGATATCCTGGCCATGCTCGAAGGAGAGTTGCAAAAATGGTAACACTTTAGCTCTTTGAAAAAAGGTGTGTCACCAGGGCCAAGGGATTCCAGGGCCCGGGGGCCAGGCCGGCCCGCTTGGAATCATAAGGCGCTGATTTCTCCGTGGATGGGGCGGGGAAGATACTCCCCGCCTCCTTCGGAGGAAACGGGCTTTTATCCTCAAGGACAAGGGGAGACCCAACCGATGCTTCCGGCGCGTTCCGGCCTGGCCCCCGGGCCTAAACAGAGGCTTTACCGCCATTTTTTCAAAACTCTAAACTGATACCAAAAATGAAAAGCCCTTTGCCCACTGTAAAGGGATTGAGAGAAATGGAGGAATTTGGGCATGACTGATCTGCAGGGAAAGATTGCCTTAGTCACCGGCGCCAGTCGAGGCATCGGCCGGGCCATCGCTGTTGGGCTGGCTGGTTGCGGGGCAGATATTGCCGTGAACTATAAAACGCGGGAAAACGAGGCCCGGATTACCCAACAGCAGGTGATCTCCCAGGGCCGCCGGTCAATTATTATTCAAGCCGACGTGTCCCGCTCCTCCGAGGTTGGGAACATGATTGCCGCTGTAGAAAAAGACCTCGGACCGGTAGATATATTGGTCAACAACGCCGGGATCGCCCGGTTTCAGAGCGTAGAAGCTACGACGGAAGCGGATTGGGACGAAGTTTTAACCGCAAACCTCAAATCGGTTTTCTTGGTTACCCAGGCTGTTCTTCCCGGCATGCGCAGGCGACGCTGGGGCCGGATTATCAACATATCTTCCGGTGCAGCTAAAACGGGTGGGGGAGTGGGGTTACATTATACGGCCTCCAAGGCGGGGATCGAAGGCCTTACCCGGGCCTATGCTTCCCGCCTGGTGAAAGAAGGGATTACCGTAACGGCAGTGGCCCCGTCTTTAATCGCCACTGATATGATTCCGGATGAGGAAGGCCGACGTAAACAAGTCCCTCTGGGCAGGCTGGGGCGAGTGGATGAGGTGGCCGAAGCCGTTATCTTTCTTGCCGGCAATGAGTACGCGACCGGACAAGTCATTGCCCTCAACGGCGGCATGTACTTCCGGTAAATAGACCCTTCGATCGCGCCCAAGGCTTTGGCATGTAAGAAAATAGACCCATAGACATCAAAAGAGCAATCACAAAAACAACATTGATTTTAATTATTTAATTCTCTATAATAAAAACTATATAGTTTTCTCTTCCAGGTTCTGATTCATTAAAAAATCTTTCCTCCTCAGGGCGAAGGGAGGTTTTATGGGTTGGGAATGGTTTTTAACCTCATTTCTGGAAAAGAGACGGGGTTTTTAATTTTCATAAATAACCATCAGTTCACGTTCATCAAGGTGGACCCTTAACCGAAGGAGTTTTATTATGTTTACAAAATCTTCTTCTTCATCTTTCACCCTTTTTTCCCTTTTGGTCCTCTTCCTTCTTTTTCTCTTAAACGGCTGCGCCGCTCCTGTAATAAAAATGCCCAGGCCCACACCTGACTTTATCAAGGAATATAAATCAGTTGTTGTTTATGGTGGAAAGCCTGGAATGCATGATAGTGGGATTCGGGTTAGGGAAGGGGATTTCGTCGCCCTTTTAGCTAAAGGAGAAATTAATGTATGGCCAGCGCGAGCAGGTAATGTTTTCGGGCCTGAGAGAATTTTATTATATCGCTTTGGAGCAAAAGAGCTCGTGAAAAGGTATCGTTTTAGCGATTTTATCCGCATTTTTGAAGAAAAAGGGAATATTTTCCTCGGTTATCAAGGAAGCGATATAGACTTCTATGGTGAAGCAAGACAACCAACTTGGTACTTAGACGATATAGGGCATTTTGTCGTGGATATCATCGTCTGGGAAGAAAAAAATTTCGCTCGGGTGGCGGATTTCATTGAAGAAGCAAGCAAAGATGACCCTAAAAATGAAGCCCTGAAGAAAATTGCCGGGCCGTTAAAAAACAACAAAAAATATTTTCTGGCCGAGCAGGAAAAAAAGAAAGAGGTCGAAGAAACGAAGAAAGCCCTATTAGCTTTGAAGGAGAAAGAAATTTCAGAAACTAAAGACATTCATAAAGAAAAGCAAATCGCCGAACTTAACGAAAAACTGCAAACGGCCATGCAGGCATTAAAGGATCTCGATGAAGTGAAAACCAAAATGGCCGAACAAAAGGAAAAAGAAAAGGAATTTCTGGCCCGCATGGAACGCCTGGAAGAAGATAAAGGGAAACAGGCCAAAATTCCCCCGGTGATTGCCATCGCCTTTCCCAAAGACGGCTTGAGCGTGGATTCTGAATATCTGACCATCTCCGGGGCGGTTGAGGATGAAGAAGGCATTGCCAAGTTCGAGATTTGGGTCAATGAACAGGTTGTCACCCAGAAGGACCAGCGCGGGATTCAAATTGTGGCCAAAGATCCCAAAAAAATAGATTTCGCTGAAAAAATCCGCCTGCGGGCAGGGAAGAATGAAATTGCAGTTGTCGCCCACGATATTAAAGGATTAACGGCCAGAAAAACCATTTCCATCCAATTCGCCAAGAAAAAGGAAAACGTATGGGCCGTGGTCGTGGGAATCAATAAATATAAAAACTTCCCATCTTTGAAATACTCGGTCAATGACGCCCGGGAGTTTTACCGGTACTTGACTGAAGTGAATCAAATCCCCAAAGAGCAAGTCTGGCTGCTTCTGGACGAAGAAGTAACCCTCGACAAACTTAGAAGCACTTTGGGAACCCACCTTCGTCGCCAGGCCGCAAAGGATGACATGGTGATTATATATTTAGCCGGCCACGGGGCAACCGAAAGAGATTCTTCCAGCCCGGATGGGGATGGTTTGGAAAAATATATTCTCCCCCATAATGCTGATCCCAAGGATCTTTACTCATCATCCCTGCCTATGAGCGAAGTGGCCCGCATTTTTCAGCGCATAAGTTCTGAGCGATTGGTGTTTATCAGCGATACGTGCTATAGCGGCGCCAGCGGAGGGCGTACAGTACCTGTCTTGGGGGCCCGGGCTAATGTCTCCGGAGCTTTTTTAGAAAGAATTTCCCAGGGCAAGGGCCGGGTGATTATTACGGCCAGTGACGCCAACGAAGTAAGCGTGGAAAAAGATGAGTTGAAACACGGCGTTTTTACCTATTATCTTTTGGAAGCCCTCCACGGCAAAGGAGACCTGGATGGGGATGGAGTAATCACCGTGGATGAAGTTTACCGTTACGTTTGGCTGAAAGTTCCCCAAGCTACAGGGCAGGAACAACACCCGGTAAAAAAAGGAGAGATGAAGGGCGAGATTATTTTAAGAGTGCTGAAATAACTAAGAAGGGTGGGGCTTGATCCTGTTTCGAGCCAGAAGGGTAGGCCATCATAAGGGAGTTAAAATAGACCTGAAAGTGATTGATTTTTAGGGCAAAATCGGCTACTTTAAAAATAATCCATGAAACTTTTGGTAACTTTTAAATATGGCGCTTTCTGTATCGCATGATCGCAATGAGGAAACCCCCGAGGCCAAGGCTCGATGGTTTCAATTGCTTTCCCTCGCAGAGCGGATGGAAATGCTTTGCGAGTTTTACGATTTCATCCTGTCCGTGAACCCCCAACTTCTGGACGTTAAGGATGCTCAACCGATTAAGAGACGTATTCGCATCGTTTCAGAAAAATGATGTCAAATCACGGGTGTCCAATTAATAATCGAATAAAGTCAATTGGTTGTCTGGCATGGTGATCAGTTTTGTGCATTTTGGTGGTACGAGTGCCGATAAAATGGGCTTTTTCTCGAAAAGTGAGACACTCAAAAT